>Ga0160184_111472_pt1 | contig 34398 bp, 29 predicted proteins | sample met14sa_2_FD_114924 | JGI IMG/M metagenome (GOLD analysis project Ga0160184, IMG submission 114924) | Synthetic bacterial communities of pure cultures from sediment of Lake Washington, USA, under high oxygen condition - MT... | ecosystem: Engineered > Modeled > Simulated communities (microbial......
CAAAAATATCAATCATCTTAAGTGGTTAGTAACTACCGGTTTTATTCAGCATCTATTATCAATAAGTAACAATTATTTTTTGGAGTCACTCATGCGTAGATTTATTCTGCTAGCAGCCCTGATGAGCCTTGTGCAGTCAGCCATGGCTTTAGACCAAGCTAAAGTACTTAAATCTTTACAATCAGTTGTAATGATACGTGGATACAACAGTAGCGGCGGTCTCGCTTACGGCTCTGGTGTTGTTGTTGCTGAAAATAAAGTGATTACCAATTGTCATATATTCCGCAGCACCAAGTCTCCTTGGGTTGCCCGTGGCGAAGACACTTACGAAATAGATTCAGTTCAGGCAGATCGTTGGCATGACTTGTGTTTGGTCACAGCAAAACTTCCATTCATTCCAGCACCAATTGGCAGCAGCTCAAATATCAAAAGAGGTCAGGAGATATTATCTATTGGTCATTCTAACGGCGTTCTTGCCCCACTCACTTCATCTGGAGTGATTAAAACCACTTATCATTTTGATGGTGGCATGGTTATTCGCAGTAGTGCTAAGTTTTTAATGGGGGCAAGCGGTAGCGGCATATTTGATCTTGAAGGCAATCTTTTAGGTATTAATACTTTTAAAACACCTGGTCGACCGGCCTACTTTTACTCACTTCCTATCGAATGGCTTGCAAACTTAGAAAAATTACCTGTTGAAACAACATTCCCCATTACAGGCAAAGCATTTTGGGAAGAGGATGATAATAACAAACCATTTTTCATGCAGATGGCCATTCCTGAAATTAACCAAGACTGGCCAAAACTAATGCAAGTTGCCACTAAATGGACAGAAACCTACCCTAAAGATACTGAAGGATGGTATGAGCTTGGTGTGGCCCAAGAAAAGTTAAATAAAATAGACGATGCAAAAAAATCATACTTACAATCAGTTGCCGTTGATGCAAATAACACCAATGCACTGTTTAGGCTCGGTGCTATTGCACAGTCGGCAGGAGACCAGGACAGCATGAGCAAAATCAATTCAACGATTGCCAAAATTGATGAAAATCTAGCAAAAGAATTTAGTGAAATGCTAGGCTGCAATATTCAATGCTAACAAAGCCTTAGCATCACGGCTCACGGCAGCATGCTATTACATGTTGCCTTCTTTAACTTTTTAGATGCAGTGCTATTCCTAATAAACATATTTATGCGTAAAATGGCGGCAATTCAACCGGTTACATACAAATTTGTCTTAAGGAACAGACCTTGTCACACTCCGTATTATCTCAACGCGTTTTATCAATCAAAGAGTCTCCTACATTAGCCATTACTGCTAAAGCAGGAAAATACAAAGCTGAAGGTCGAGACATTATCGGCTTAGCTGCTGGAGAGCCAGACTTTGACACGCCTCAACATATTAAAGATGCAGCCAAAGCCGCGATTGATGCTGGTTTTACAAAGTACACGCCAGTTGCTGGTATTCCAGGACTTAAAAAAGCAATTGTTGCAAAATTTAAGAACGAGAATGGTTTCGACTACGCACTCAATGAAGTGATTGTAGGGGTTGGTGGCAAACAAACTATTTTCAACCTTTGCTTAGCCGTATTAAACAAAGGTGACGAAGTGATTATTCCAGCACCTTACTGGGTCTCTTACGCGGATATCGCACTCGTAGCTGAAGCTAATCCAATCATTTTGGAATGTGGCATTGAGCAAGGATTCAAGCTAACATCTGCACAATTAGAGGCAGCCATCACCCCTAAAACAAAGTTGTTTATGATCAATTCACCGTCAAACCCGACTGGTGCTGTTTACACACTTGCTGAACTACAAGCACTTGGGGAAGTGTTACTTAAACATCCACATGTTTTAGTAGCAACAGATGATATGTATGAACATGTCAATTTAACTGGCAACAAGTTTTACAACATTCTGAATGCAACGCCAGCACTAAAAGACCGTTGCATTGTACTTAATGGCGTATCTAAAGCGTACTCCATGACAGGCTGGCGAATTGGCTATGCAGCAGGACCAGCTTACATCATCAAAGCGATGGAGATCTTACAGTCTCAATCAACTAGCAACCCTACGTCAATCTCTCAAGTAGCCGCGCAAGCAGCGCTTGAAGGTTCTCAGGAGTGTATCGTGCCGATGGTAACGGCATTCAAAGAGCGCCACACTTATGTAGTGAATCGCTTCAACAGTATGCCGGGGCTAAGCTGCCTAATGGCTGGCGGTGCATTTTATGCATTCCCTGACGCACGTGGTGCAATTGACACCTTATTTAGTGCTGGAAAAATCAAATCAGCGACCGATATGGCATTAGCTGAATATTTGCTTGAAGAATTTGATGTTGCGGTTGTGCCAGGCTCTGCATTTGGTGCAGAAGGATACTTTAGAATTTCATTTGCCACCTCAATGGACAACCTACGTAACGCACTTGATCGCATTGAAAAAGCACTAAACTAAAACTAATAACAGCACGGCTTTAATGAAAATACATTTTAGCCGTGCTTGTCATGATATAAGTTTTACTTTACAACACCCTATCAGGCTTATTTCGAACAGTTAATCGTCTTGAAATAAGCCTTTAAATTTATCTATCGCCCCTGCGGCTTTTATTCCCACACTTGTGCCTAAGCCTGGGCCTAAAATTGCAGTCCCTGCGACGGCGCCAGCAAGCGCTGCTTTAGAAGGTAAAACGACTGGATTCTCAATAGTGCCAGAAATATCAAGTGGTATTGCAACTAGACTTATACTGCGCTTGAGTGCCACCTCTCCTGTGCCATCCAACTCTTTATTTGCATTAATCTTAACTCTGCCTGACCCTGATAATAACCCTGAGCTCATTTTAAGGTCATTTAAGTCGTATTGTTGACCTTTAGCATTCAATGTTCCTGAAAACTCATCAAAAGCTGTTTCACCACCTACAGTCTGCTTGGTTAGAATGCTAGCCACTTTAATTAAATCTAATCCATGCAGCACACCATCATTCACTTTAAATTTAAAATCTGCATTGATATGATCAGCTAACGTACCAATATCTTTTGCGGATCCTGAGAAATGACCGCTACCAGACAAACTTCCACTCAAATAAACTGACTTACTCACCAATCTACTTGGACTTTTGACCGAAAGATTCACAACTTTTACATTGCCATTAGTACGCCAATTTTTACCCCAAAACACATTTAAGTTAGCCGTTACTTTACCGCCATACATATCCAAATCAACGCGAGGAACTTCTAAATGGTCTGACTTTAAGTGCATATCAAACTCTGCACTCTCAATAGTCAAAGGCAATCCAATTGGTAGAGTCCATTTCTTCATGCTCACTGAGATTAAATGCGCATCAGCCTTAGGTGCAATATTTAACGTTAAAGTAGCATCCTTAGTCTCTAGTTTCGCTGACTCTAATTGATTAGCCTTAGTTAAATTAATGTCCATAGTAAGCACTGGCAGCTTGATACCAGGCCAATCTAAGGTAAGCTGATCTATATTAATGTGCCGTATATTGATGGCATCAGTCTCAATGGGTGATTCTGAACGCTTATCCAGAATAGAAGATACGATACCTATCGCTGTTTTTTTGACGATTGGATTAGTCACCTCCACATCAATCACTCTAGTTTCAGAAAAAATAGTACTTAAAGATGGAATAACAGCAAGCTGCTCAACTTCTAGCTCACTATCCTTGCCCACTTTCAGACCGCTGATCACAACGCGTGGACTAGGGAAAAATACAAAATGACCAGTAGAAATGCTGACAGGTACTCCTAACTGATCACTAGCGAGCTTCTCCGCTTCATTTAGGTAAGTTCTGATTGGAATGAAAAAAGGTAGAATAATCAACACGCTAATTAAAACCAAAATTCCAATTAATATTTTTTTATTTTTTTTCATTAAAATTTCCTAGAATTTAGCGAGTAGTGATTGACCAAAGTGCGCTCGATAAGTATTATAGCGCCTTCACCGATTCCTCAATAGCTCAGTCGGTAGAGCGCCGGACTGTTAATCCGTAGGTCCCTGGTTCGAGCCCAGGTTGAGGAAACAATTTTTTGTTTCGTATACAGATGCGAACTTTTGTCGAGTGATACCCAATATTCCTCAATAGCTCAGTTGGTAGAGCGCCGGACTGTTAATCCGTAGGTCCCTGGTTCGAGCCCAGGTTGAGGAGCCAGACACATAAAGCCTTGCAGAAATGCAAGGCTTTTTCATTTTAAGGTTATCCCCTTCCAATCAACGTAACATCAACACTTAGCGACAGGCTGATATTCATCAGCATAAATACAGCTTAGCTTGTTGCACATTCAATACGTTCAGTGCAATATATAACGTATGTCTCAACTTAAGGTATAAGCAAGCATGCTCTGGAAAAATTCAAACACACACTACGGAAGTGTTTCGATCATTTTGCACTGGTTAATGGCATTAGTATTTATCGGCGTATACGCTTGCATTGAGCTACGAGAGCTTTATCCTAAAGGAAGCGACCCACGTGAGGCCCTAAAAGTATGGCACTTTATGCTTGGACTCTTGATACTAGTTCTAGTTGCGGTGCGCTTGTACTTTAAAGTCACCTCACCTACCCCCCTCATCTATCCTCAACCAAAACAATGGCAAATGATCTCTGCAAAATTAGGGCACCTAGCGCTTTATGCACTAATGATTGGCATGCCCGTGCTTGGCTGGTTCATATTAAGTGCTGCTGGTAAACCTATTCCTTTTTTCGGTTTGGAGCTTCCGGCACTAGTTGCTAAGAATAAGGAGTTGGCATCATCGCTCAAAGAGCTACATGAAACGATTGGTGTATTGGGTTATTACCTAATTGGCATTCACGCAATTGCAGCGTTATTTCATCATTACATACTCAAAGACAATACGCTAACAAGAATGTTGCCTCGTCACTGAGTAATGTTCAGTATTATAAAAATTAACCATTCAATCACTAGATACTAATAAAAATGAATAAGCTTGAGGTTTAAATGGCACGTCCTGAAAAGATTCGCCTTGGTGAAGTATTGGTTCAGCAGAATTTAATTTCTGCTGAAGATTTAAACAAATCACTTGAAGAACAAAAACGTACAGGCCGTAAACTTGGCCGAATTTTTGTCGATAGTGGCTATGTCACAGAGACACAAATTTCTGAAGCATTAGCGCATCAGCTAAAAATTCCTTACATCAACATCCAGCAATTCACTACCAAAACTGAAACCATTAACAAGCTACCTGAGGCACAGGCAAGGCGTTTTCGTAGTGCTGTATTAGAAGACCGAGGCAACACTTACCTTGTAGGTATGGTTGACCCAACCGACCTGTTTGCCTACGATGAAATCGTACGCATATTACATAAAGATATTGAGCTTGCTGTTGTACAAGAAAATGCGTTATTACAGTTAATTGACCGTAGTTATCGTCGCACCGACGAGATATCAAACCTTGCCATGGAGCTTGGGCAAGATTTAGGTGACACGGCTATCGACTTTGCTGCACTGGGCATTACGGGCAATAGCGAAGAGGCTCCAGTTGTTAAACTACTACAAACTATTTTTGAGGATGCAGCACAAGTCCGCGCATCTGATATTCATATAGAGCCCCAAGAAAACAAGCTGTTTATTCGGTTTAGAATCGATGGCGTCATGCACCTGCAAACTGAGGCCGAATTAAAAATTGCTTCAGCATTGGTTTTGCGTCTCAAATTAATGTCTAGTCTAGACATTTCAGAAAAACGCCTACCCCAAGATGGACGCTTTGCACTAAAAGTTAAACAGCAGCCAGTTGATGTGCGTATATCAACAATGCCAACACAATACGGCGAATCTGTAGTGATGCGTCTATTGATTCAAAACAGCAGTAATTTTTCACTAGAAAAACTAGGCATGCCCCCTGACATGCTAGAGCGTTTTCGCAAACTGATACATCGCCCAAGTGGCATGGTGTTAGTGACAGGCCCAACTGGTAGTGGTAAAACAACGACGCTATATGCAGCCTTAAATGAGCTTAACTCACCATCAAATAAAATCATCACTGTTGAAGACCCTGTTGAATACCGATTACCCGGCATCAACCAAGTGCAAGTGAATGAAAAAATAGATTTGGACTTCTCTCGTGTACTACGCTCAACTTTAAGGCAAGACCCAGATATCATTCTAGTTGGTGAAATGCGGGATCAGGAAACGGCGCAAATCGGCTTAAGAGCGGCGATGACTGGTCACTTAGTGCTATCAACACTGCATACCAACGATGCAACAAGCACCCTAGTTCGAATGATTGACATGGGTGCGCCGCGCTATATGGTAGCAACCTCAGTATTAGCAGTGATTGCACAGCGCTTGGTACGCCTCATCTGCGATGGTTGCTCAGAACCTTATGAACCACAACTATTTGAACAAGCATGGTTAAGGCATGAACTAAAAGATACAGAGCTACATCAATATGCGCATGGTAAAGGCTGTAGCTTGTGCAATGGTACTGGCTACCAAGGTCGACTAGGTGTTTATGAACTACTAGAAATGAATAATGAATTGATAGATGCCGCAAGCCATCATGACCCTAACCATTTTATTAAATTAGGTCGGCAAATTATGGCCGGCAAAACCTTGCGAAAAAGCGCCATTGATCTCGTGCTAGCTAAACGCACAACGGTTGCTGAGGCCATGCGCATTAGCAACCAATTTGAGGAGTAAGTGGCATGCCTTTGTTTGCATATAAAGGTCGAGATAATCAAGGTGCGCTAGTACAAGGCACTTTAGAAAGCACAGACAGTAGCAATGTCGCTTCTCAGCTATCAAGCCTCAATATCACCCCTATAGAAATAAAACCGCAAACAGCCAAAACAATGACTAAAGAAGTAAGCTTAGATTTTTTTGAAGAGAAAATCAGCACGCTGGATGTGATGTTGTTTAGCCGGCAAATGTATACCTTGCTCAAAGCAGGCATTCCTATCATGAATGCGCTCAATGGCTTGCAAGCATCTACACAAAACAAAACCTTTGGTTTAGTAATAGGCAATATCCGCGAAAGTCTTGCTGGGGGGCGAGAGTTGTCAGTGGCACTAGCACAACATCCTAAAGTGTTTTCAAGCTTTTATATCAGTATGGTGCGTGTTGGGGAAAGTACAGGCTTACTAGACAGCGTATTCTTGAGGCTATTCGAACATCTTGAATTTGAACGGTTTATGCGTGATCAAATTAAGGCAGCACTTCGTTACCCTACTTTCGTTGTGATTGCGATGGCGATTGCAATTGTCGTCGTGAACTTATTTGTGATTCCAGCATTTGCAAAAGTGTTTGAAAGCTTTGGAGCTGAACTCCCATTAATGACTAGAGTGTTACTAGGATTCTCAGGCTTTATGCAAGCCTCATGGCCTTATTTGCTAGTTGCAGGGATAGGTGCAATCTTGATGTTCCGCTCTTATGTCGCTACTAGTATTGGCAAGTATAACTGGGATAGTTTCAAATTAAAGACCCCCATCGCCGGCAAAATTATTCATAAAGCTACTATGGCACGCTTTGCCAGAAGTTTTGCCTTAGCAAGCAAAAGTGGTGTTCCTATTACCAATGGGTTAAAGCTTGTTGCCCAAACTGCCGATAACGATTATGTAGGCAGTCGTATTGACCAAATGCGAGAAGGTGTAGAGCGTGGCGAGAGTATTTTACGCACGGCCACTAATAGCGGCGTATTTAACCCGATTGTTCTACAAATGATTGCAGTAGGCGAAGAGTCAGGCTCATTAGATGATCTGATGGAAGAAGTCGCTGATATGTACCAACGTGATGTTGAATACGAAATTAAAACTTTAGGTGCACAGATTGAACCGATCTTAATCGTGTTTTTAGGCGTAATGGTGCTGATTCTGGCCTTAGGTATATTCTTGCCAATATGGGATTTAGGCAGTATTGCATTGAATAAAGGTTAATACAGTGCCCGCTTTTTTAAAAAAGCATCACATTGGCTTACATCGATTTGATTTTGCTATTACATTGATGATTATTAGTGTGTTAGCGACACTGCTTCTTTATAGTGTAAATCGCATTCAAAGTAATATTGAGAAGATGACACATGAAGCTGAACTTAACAATATTAGGTTGGCGATTGCTGAAAGTTGGGTGCATAAACACGCTACTCATGAGTCTGTGAACGTAAAAAATTTAGTCAACACTAACCCTATGCGCTTCATTAACGAGCTACCAAGCAACTATATTGGTGAGAAATCGGCCAAACCAGTAGATTTATATGGTATATGGTATTTCGATACATTTAGAAAACAGTTAGTATACGTATACAGTGATGCTACCGAAGTAAGATACGCATTAACCAACACAGCTATGAGACAAAGCAGCTCTCTGCTCAGTGCTGGCGGTCTAGATTTAGCACCGGTAGAATGACAATAGTTTTATCAAATAAAGGAAATGCTAATGAATAATAAAGTTAAAGGCTTCACCCTCATTGAGTTAATTGTCGTGATTATTATTCTTGGCATTTTAGCTGCGGTTGCATTGCCTAGATTTACGAACTTACAACGTGATGCACGTATTGCCAAGCTTAATGCGGCAAGAGGTAGCGTTGCGGCATCAGCAGCATTACTGCATGCGACTGTTCTTGCTAGAGCTAATATTGCAGATATTACCGCATGTCCTGGTGGCGGAACCGCTAATAACAGCAATGCGGCAACTGGCACAGTCTGTACGGAAAATGGTTTGGTTAACTTGGTAAATGCATATCCTGATGTAACAGCTATAGGCACTACTGCGGGTATCCTTTCAGCAGCTGGCCTAACTACCGCTTTTAATCCTACTCTTGTTCAATTAAGAGCTGATGGTTACAACTATACAAGTACAGGTAACGTTGCAACGTTTCAAATTCAAGGTGCTCCAACTATTGGTTCATGCCAATTTACTTACACTGAGGCAGCTGCCAATGGCGCACCTACAATTAGCGCTGCTGTAACCACAGGATGCTAACTTAATTAAGTATCAAGTTAGATTTGCAAAATAGTATAAAAGTAATTTAGGAATTTCAGATTTATTTAAAGTATTAATTTAACGTTTGAGGAGTCATCTGTAATGAAACATCAACAATCAGGTTTTACATTGGTAGAGTTAGTAGTGGTAATTGTGATTTTAGGTATTTTGGCAGCGACTGCATTGCCTAGATTTATTAACTTAACTGGTGATGCACGTATTTCTGCTGTAAATGGTATGGCTGGAGGTCTGCGTTCTGCAGTAGGTGTGGCACAAGCGAGATATTTTGCAACTGGTGATACAACTGCTACTACAGTTGATATGGTTGGCGCTACAGGTGCTGGTACAAATGTTACTGTTACTGCTGCTTCAGGAATACCTACAGGTGCAGCGACTGGTATTGGTCGTGCAATTACCTCTACGGATGGATTTACCGTAGATTACACTACCACAACAGCAGTGACTTTCAGACCCACTAATGGCGGAAGTGCCACTTGCCAAGCGAGTTATAACGACACAACTGGCGCAGTAACTGTTACAACTACAGGTTGTTAATAACACATGTCCAAACAACAAGATGTTTGGAAAATGCTATGCGTTTAAACTGAACTTAACAAATGCACCGATATAGTGGCTTTACTGTAGTAGAACTTGTAGCAGTCATTGTGATTACAGGAATCATTGCCGCAATTGCTGCTCCGCGTTTTATTGGCCGAGATGCTTTTGATGCTAGGGGTGCTTATGGCACCCTTATTTCTTCGTTACGTTATGCCCAAAAAACAGCGATTGCGCAGCGTACCAATGTATTTATCAACGTTGACTTAGGCGCAAGGACAATCTGCTTAGGTTATACAAATACTTGCAATCCAGCAGTCATTGACCCTGCTACACAAGCGCCCTACGCTAAAACATTACCGAATGGTGTGTCTCTTGCTTCCACTACGCCTAATATTGCTTTTGATGGCTTGGGTAGACCAATTCCCAATACTCAGGCGACTTTTCAGATTCAAAATACTGTTGTGCCTACAGAACCTACACGCACCATTACGGTAGAAGCAGAAACTGGCTATGTTCGATAACTTTATCAATCAGCGTTCACTTAATAATCGTAAGCCATATTTAATGAATAGAACATTTGAAGCTGGCGTGACTTTAGTTGAGTTAGTTGTTTTTATTGTGATTATGGGGGTTGCACTGGCTGGCGTGCTTAAAGTACTTGAAATCACTAGTCGCAATAGTGCTGACCCTCTCATCAGAAAGCAAGCGTTATCAATAGCGGAATCATTACTGCTAGAGATAGAACAACAGTCCTTTACCTTTTGTGACCCCGAGGACGCTAACGCATCATCCGCAACAAGCAATGCGGGATGCGCAACTCAAACACAAGATACAGACCCTGCTGGAACAGCTGCAATGACAGGCCCATTTCCTAATACTGAAAGTCGCTACAGCAATACAGCCTCTTATGACAATGTTGCTGATTACGGAGGCTTTACCATGCCTAATGCACAATGCGCTGGCATTTGTATTCCAGGCGACAATACCCCGCTTGCTGGTTTAAATGGATACGCCGCTTCGGTGACTATTAACAGAGCCGGCAATGTTTTAGGATTAAATAATGATGCTGCGCTTAGAATTAATGTCAGTGTCACCGGCCCTGCTAATACTACAGTTACGCTATCAGGTTATCGTGTTCGATATGCACCTAACATTTAACCGTCAATTATCATCGAAAAGATTACGTGATTCGCAATCACAGATGCGCATACTTACACATCATGGGTTCACACTCGTTGAATTGGTCATGGTCATTACGATTGTGGGCATACTCGCGGGCGGTGTGGCGCTATTTATTGGCAGGCCTACGCAATCATTTTTTGATACTGAGCGACGTGCTGATTTATCTGACCGTGCAGATACTGCGCTACGTAGAATTGCACGAGATATCAGAAACGCATTACCCAATAGCGTCAGAATCACCACAAGTGGCACTGACAGCTTACTTGAATTTACACCAGTCATTAACGCAGGACGCTATAGAGCGGAGGCTGGTACATCAGCAACAGATAATCCTTTAGACTTTTCTAATCCGGCTGATACAAGTTTTAATATATTAGGCTCGGCAATGACTGTCGCCAATAGCGATTCGCTGGTTATCTACAATTTAGGCATTGCTGGGGCCGATGTTTATGAAGGCTCTAATCGGCGCTTATTGAATAGTGCCAGCAATAGTAATACACTCAGTTTCACTGGCAGTAGCTTTCCATTGAGCTCTCCATCTAGTAGGTTTTATGTGGTATCAAATCCAGTGACCTATGCATGTGACATGACCAATCGCGTGTTATGGCGCTATCAAGGCTATGCTTTTCAAGCAACACAGCCAGCAAGCATTGCTACACTGGATGGCTTGCCGTCTGTACAGCGGCACCAGCTAGCTAACAACTTGTCTAGTTGCCAGATCACTTACACAGCTGGCATCTTACAAAGATCAGGGATTGTGTTTATCAATATCAGTATGATAGAAGACAGCGCCAAGGTAACCTTGATGCACCAAATCAATGTGGCTAACTCACCATGAATAAACAAACTAGCCGTGGTTTTTTACTGCCAGCCGCCATTTTCTTATTGGTCATTTTAGCGGCACTAGGTGCTTACGCTTTAAATATCAGTAGCACTCAACAGGCAACCTCTAAGCAAGATATTCAGGGTTCAAGGGCTTATCAGGCTGCTCGTGCCGGCCTGGAATGGGCTATATTTCAGGTGCTCGCTCCAGGAACTGCCAATCTTGTCAACTGCCCTACTCCAACGACTTTGACTATTGAAGGATTCACAGTCAATGTTACCTGTACTCAATCTGTTGATTATAACGAACAAGGAACAGATCGTACGATTCGTTTATTTGAAATCACATCCAGAGCAAGTTTTGGTGTTGCTGGTACAATTGATTACAGCGAGCGCCAATTACAAGCAACCGTAAGCAAATGCCGTGCTACGGATGCAACACCAGCTTATGAGTGCCAATAAAACCGATAAATACACTACATAATAAATGTCTAAAAACTTTATTTTAACCGCCAAATAAACAGAGCTGGGTAATGAATATCATCAATCTTCTACAGATAAAACCTTGTGTAAAACTAAGCACTCTACTGTTTATTGCAACGCTATTATCAATACCAAATGCATTTGCATACAATCTACCTGCTAATATTGGAACTTCACCTTTTAACAATTGCAGTCTTTCAAGTGGAACTACTTATAACTGTTCGGGTGACATATCTCTGGGGAATAACGGCACTATTAACGTTACAAGCCCCGTCACGCTGAATCTTACCTCAGGCTCGTTCAATGCAGGTAATGGCCTTACGATTACTAGTAACGGTTACGAATTCAACATTAATGTACTAGATGATGGGGAAGATGTAGATATCGGTACTAATTTTACTGGAAACGTGAACTTTACCGCTAACGACAGAATTAGATTTGGCAATAACGCAAGTGTCGTTGGAAATTTAACAGCAGATAGACTAGATTTAAACAACAATACTACGGTTACGGGTTATTGCTCTCCCAGCAACAGCAAATGTACAGCACCTCCTGCCCCTGTGCAAATAGCAGAGTTCCGTATGAATGAATCGGTTTGGTCTGGTACAACAGGGGAAGTACTCGATTCTATTGGAAGCTACTCAAGCAGGGCTTCTAGTTTAAGTGCAACAAAGCCAACAACAGCAAACACATCCCCAGCAATTACTGGAAGTCCTGGGACCTGTCGCTATGGCGTTTTTAATCGCACAAACAAAGATTATGTTGCTCTACCCTCAAGTTTTCCTAATATGGGTGCGAACGGCAATGCATTTACCATTACAGCTTGGATTAGAACAACAAACAACACTCTTCCTGGCCAACGTATTTTTGTTGATGATGAAAATAATAGTGGTGGTTTTGGTTTTAGTATCGGCGATGAAAACGCTACTGGCAGACTACGTTTTTTTAGTCGAGGAACTCCATCCGCACTAAGTTTAGACACTGGAAATGTTATTGCAAATAACACTTGGTATTTTGTAGCCGCAGTGGCGGACATCCCTAACAAAAGAAAACTTATTTATATATTTAATACATCTGGAACACTACTAACGAACGTAAGTGCAACATGGACAGAAAGTGCTTTTGGCTCAGATAACGGGATTGCATCGATTGGTGGTGAAACTAACGCCTCGGGAGAAGGTAATAACAATTTTGGCTTTGCAGGCAATATTGATGAATTAAAAGTCTTCCAATCCGCATTAAATAGCAGCCAGCTCAACGCAGTTCGTCAAGATACCAATGCATGCGCAACGCTAGACCATGTAAGACTAAGCCACGCAGGAAGTGGTCTGACCTGTACAGCTTCAATCGTGACCGTTAATGCATGCAATAGCTTTGACACTGCAAATAGCTGCACTGCGAATACTAATGGACTAAGCGGTAGTGTTATTGCTAAAAGTGCTAGTGGAACCATATTAACAACCGTGCCATTTACTATTCCTGTAGGTAGCAGTGCCACAACCATCAACGTACCTGTTACATCAGCACAAACCGTCACATTTGAAACTAGCAACCTATCAGTGACACCAGCGAATTTATGGACTTGCTGGAATGGTAGCACCTCAAGTTGCAGCCACACTTATAACGATTCCGGCTTTATCTTTGATGTACCTCATCATATCGCTGAAACCACTCAAACCGTTAATGTTAGTGCAGTAAGAAAATCGAACAACACACTGGCATGCACTCCAGCTTTTGCAAATACTAGTAAGAGTGTCAACTTCAAATGTAGCTACAATAATCCAGTTGTAGGCACACTGCCTGTTCGCATTAATAATACGCCGCTGAATGCTGCCAACAGCACCTCAGCCGCATGTGATATGACAGGTCGAAATATTAGTCTAACAATTAACGCATCCGGCGTTGCTAACACTAGCTTTCAGTATGCTGATACAGGTGATATATTGCTCAATGCAACTTATACAGGTGCAGGAACAGATGCTGGATTGAGTATGACTGGTAGCGATAACTTCACTTCAGCGCCTAAAGACTTTGTGTTTAGCAACACCACTACTGCACCTATCAAAGCTGGTAACAACTTCAACACAACAGTAACAGCAAGAAATGCCTTAAACGCAACCACCCCTAATTTCGGCAGAGAAAGCACTCCAGAAACAGCTGAACTTACTTTTAGTAAATGTCAGCCCACCGGCGTTAATGCTGCCAGTGGTAGTTTTACAGGTTCGTTAGGATCTTTCACAAATGGGGTTGCGACAGCCAGCAATCTCAAATGGTCTGAAGTTGGCAACGGAGACATCACAGCAACTTTAGATAGTGGTAGCTATTTAGGCTCGGGCATTAATGTTACAGGGAATACTGGCACAAGTGGTACGGTATGCAGTGGGACCGGCAATGTTGGCAGATTTATCCCTGACCATTTTGATACCATCGTGACGCAAGGATGTAATGCCGGTGGCTTTACCTACTCTGCGCAACCCTTTAATCTGCAAGTTAAAGCAATGAACGCCTCTGGCAATATCACTCAAAACTATGATGGCACAGCAAACACCACTCCTAATTTTTCTAAATCAACCACACTTAGTGATGGTAATGCTGTCACAAGTGGCTCGTTATTAAATAACAGTGTTGCTGCAGCTGCTTACTCACAGGGCACAGCTAATGCTACACCAAGCTTTATATTCAGCAGCGCACTCACCTCTCCTTCAACGATTACATTAAGAGCGATTGATACAGATGCTGTCAGCTCTTTAAGAGCTGTAGTTTCAAGTAGCATTGAGGGAAGCACACTAGTGCGAAGTGGTCGTATGCGACTACAAAATGCCTATGGCTCTGAGTTATTAGATTTACCTATGTCATTGATTGCCCAATATTGGAGTAATGGTTCGTGGGTACTTAATAGCAGTGATCTCTGTACAACAGGTATTAGTCTTGCATTTGCTGATCCAAACACAGGAGACGGACTGATTCCGAGCGAGCTATGCGTCTTAGATACAGGAAGCCCTGGTAATAGCGGCTTAGGTTGTAGCACTGCAGGTAGTGTTGCCAAAAGATTTAAAGAACCACCAGAAAATGGCAATTTCAATTTAACTTTAAAAGCACCTGGCAGTGGCAACTCAGGCACCATGAACGTTACAGCAACCGTACCTAATTGGCTAAAATATAACTGGACAGGGTCTGGAATCACGAACCCAAGTGCACGGGCTACTTTTGGTATCTACAAAACCCCCATTATTTACATTCGTGAAAACTACTAATCTACAAAACTTGCCAGTAATGTTTTGTTAGCTTGATGAATCAAAGCCATCTGTTAATAGTTAAAAATAGCATTTTTTTACAAATTAACGGTAACAAGTACATATATTACAATAAGTTACACCGTACAACTTAATGTAGTATATACTGTTTGTAAACGACAAGAGACTTAGGTTTCGATTAAATACCCAAGATGAAATTTTTTACCAAGAAAAAATTGCAAGGTTGGCTTTCTATAGAGCCGTCAGAACAGAGCACACAATTAGCTCATATAGAAAAAAGCCATGGGAGAAAACCTATGGTTAAAATGACTTTTTCTCAGGTTAAAAATGCTAAAGAGCCTTTTGATATTGAGTCTATCATTTCAGACATTGAACTTGATTTAGATAACTATCATTGCACCATGCTGATAAAGCAAGGTGAATACCAAATATTTCAGATTGAAAAACCAAATGTACCTGACAATGAACTAAAGCAGGCGATTGGCTGGAAACTAAAGGATATGATTGACTATCCTGTTGAGCAAGCAACCATAGATGTGATCAACATTCCCGCTGATGATAGTAAATCCAATCGACAGTCTTATGTTTATGCCGTATCTGCCAAAAATGTGCTGATTGGTGACTTCATGCAAAAGTTTACTGATATTGCTAAATCAGGACTAGAGGTCATTGATATTCCTGAAATGGCACAGAGAAATATAGCATCGTATATTGAAGAAGAAAACCGTGGGTTAGCTTTGTTATCTATTAACAAAAACGGCGGGTTACTTACATTCACAGCCAATAAAGCGCTATATCATGCTAGGCAGATTGAACTAAACACTGACGCTATTTCGAGTGAAAACAGTGAACAAAAATCTAGCATATTCGAAAGATTTTCCTTAGAGATTCAGCGCTCACTCGATAACTTTGAACGTCAGTTTCCTCAACTTGCAATCAATCGTCTGGTATTGGCCCCGTTCGTTGGTCGCGAAGACTTTTATGACTACCTTACCTCTTATTTGTACATTAAAGTTGAGCGATTAGATTTAGCAGATATTTTTGACTTTGAAGGTAGTGCAAAGCTTAATACCTTAGAATCCCAAGCCCTGTTCTTCCCTGCGCTAGGCGCTGCGTTACGTGATGGAGATGAACTGTGAGTCAACAGATAAATCTCGTCAATATTGCTTTAATCAAACAAAAGCCGTTTCTAACACTCAACAGCATGGCTGCCATGATAGTTGCAATGGCGTTTATTCTGCTGGGTTACTATACTTATCTGCAAAAAGAGGTTTCAGCGCTCAGTCTGCAACGCGAGCAAATGGCGAATGATCTCATCAACGTGCAAAATGAACTCAAAGCCTTAGCACTACTGCACGCACCTCATGATAAAGATACTTCGCTTGAGAAACAAATTACCCAATTAGAGCAAAAAGTAAAAGTTCAACAACAAATACTGACTTTACTCAGCCACAGCACAAACACTCCTGATAACAGCTACGCCGCCTTAATGCGCGCGTTTGCTAGGCAACGTGTTGAGGGCTTATGGTTAACAGGATTTAGTGTTGATAGCCAAACAGATACGCTTAATATTCAAGGTAGAGCACTACAAGGTGATTTAGTCCCTCAGTACATAAACCGCTTAAGCAACGAGCCTGCGTTAAAAGGAAAACTATTCTCAGGGTTGAATATTAGCTTACCTAAAGCAGATACGTTATCCAATAGTCCATCTATACCTGCCGCTATACCTCAAACGCAATCAGATAAATTAAACGATGTGAGGCTTAATGAACAAAACCCAACAACGACGACCAATATCCCCAATTTCATTGAGTTCTCTTTAGAGTCAAAATTGGATAACACATCAAGTCGGGCTATTAGCACCCTATCAAATGCAGCTAGCCAAGCGCCAGCAACTGGAGGTAAATCTTGAAAGCTGCACTGATAGAAAAATGGTCATCTCTTTCTAGTAAATTTGATGCGCTCAATAATCGTGAACGTTTAATGGTATTTGGAGCATCTGCATTAGTAGTTTACACAGCCATCAACATGCTATTAATCAGCCCATTAGAAATTAGCAAACAAAGATTCTTATCTGAAGTCTCTACAGATCAATCAGTCATCTTAGATTTACAGCAACAAGTTAGCATATTGAAAAACAAACAGCCTATTGACCCAAATGCATCTAACAAACAACGTATTTCGTCTTTAGAAATTGAGCTAGCTGCTATTGATACAGCAAAAAAACAACTAGATATCACCTTAATTAGCCCTGATAAAATGCCAGAGTTGCTAAGAGATTTGTTAGCTAAAAATGGCAAACTGAAGTTAATTGCACTCAATACGTTGCCTACACAAAATTTACTAGCGCAACCTGTTGATACTACTGAACTGCCAACTGCTGAACTAAACACTAATCAGGAAGAGCAGCTGGAAAATCCAGTCTTCAAACATGTTGTAGAAATTACAATAGAAGGTCGTTATTTAGATTTACTAGAGTATGTCTCTACGATAGAAAAAATGGATTGGCATGTGCTTTGGAACAACGCTGAGCTTTCAACAAAAGCGTATCCTAACAATCAACTTAAACTCACAGTTTACACGCTGAGTTTAGATAAAGCATGGTTGAGTATTTAAGCATGAACACGCACTTCATTACTTTTAAACACTTGATAAAAATAACGTCAAATTGGCTAATTGGTACAGCGTGTTTATTTTCGCTAAATACTGTGTTCGCTGAAACTCTCAATGACCCAACGCAACCCCCTGCAGCCTTTTATAATCAATCATCTAGCGGGCAAGGTGGTGAGTTGTTGAGTGGCCCCGTGTTACAATCGATTATCCTTGGTTCGAATTACCATGCAGCGATAATCAATGGGCAAAAAATTATGCTAGGGCAAAAATACGATGGTGCTACGTTAATTAAGCTTAACGAACGTGAAGCCGTGTTACGCAATCCTGATAGAAGCTTAAAAACATTAACGATGGATTTTTCAATACAGAAAAAAATATTGCCGGCAAAAAGCTCGGCAATACCGTCTAAACAACGAAGTCAATCCAAGTAAAGAATATTGCTCCATATAGATAGAATGAACTGAACGAGAACAAGATGCCGACAATTGCAATAAGACTATCTCCACTATTGATTGTAATGCTACTTACCAGCTGTGCAGGGTTTATGCAGGCTCATGACCAAAGCACGATTAATACAATCAAAGATGAGTTAACCGTTGGCGCAGAAAGTAAACCTGTGGCACCAACGCCAGTTGAAATCAACGATGCACTCTTACCTCCACTTAAAATTGAGATTCCAAAAACAACAGCTAAAAAGCTTGAGCAACGTTTTGATTTAGTCATTAATAATGCACCTGCCAACCAAGTATTAATGGGCATTGTTGGCGGCACTCGCTATAGCATGCTTGTTCATCCAGACATCAATGGCAATATCTCGGTGAACTTAAAAGATGTGACGGTATTTGAGGCGTTAGACGCACTAAGATCTCTGTATGGTTACGAATACAAAGTGGATGGTTCACGCATTTTCATTGAGCAACAGTCAATGCAAACACGAGTATTCCAAGTGAATTACATTGTTGGTCAACGTAGAGGCTCTTCAGACACACGTGTTACATCAGGCTCGATTAGTGGTGGGCAAAACAACCAACAAGGTGCTAATAACACTGGCAATACTTCACAAGTAACAAACAATATCGGTGGCTCCGGCAACAATAACAGCCGCCCACTGACTAGCACTAGTATTACGACCTCTTCCAACAATGATTTCTGGCAAGACTTAACTGACTCTCTTAACGGAATTGTCGGTAACGAAAATGGCCGCCGAATTATTGTGAATCTTCAGTCTGGCGTGATTGTTGTACGTGCAATGCCAAATGAGATTCGTAATGTTGAATCTTTTTTACGCTTAATGCAGGTGTCAATTGAACGACAAGTAATTCTTGAAGCAAAAATCATCAATGTTCAACTTAATGATTTATCGCAAAGTGGGGTCAATTGGTCTATTTTTGGCAGTAGCGGCTCGAACACAGGTATCGTAGGTAATATCAACGCAAATACACAACTGGCAAGTAGTGGTAATGGTAACTTAATTAGTGGTGATTTAGCGGCTGCTAATGGCAACGTAATCGCCAATGCAGCGACAACAGCATTGGGTGGTCCATTGTTTGCCATCGCACTACAAGGGGCTAATTTTTCAACTTTGCTATCATTCTTAGAAACGCAAGGCGATGTACAAGTGCTTTCTAGCCCACGCATTTCATCCATTAACAACCAGAAAGCTGTGCTAAAAGTGGGTACTGATGAGTTTTTTGTGACGGGCATTTCATCCAACACCACAGCATCTGTTGGTGCAACGACCACAGTGCCAGAAGTCATACTACAACCATTCTTTTCTGGCATTACGTTAGATGTCACACCGCAAATTGACAAAGATGACAATATCATCTTGCACATGCACCCTTCTATTAGCCAAGTATCTACGGTGAACAAGCAAGTAACCTTAGGTGGTACTGCCGGTCAAATTAACTTGCCTTTAGCTTCCAGTAATATCAGTGAAACTGATAGCATTGTACGCACACGTGATGGACGTGTGATTGTTATTGGCGGCCTAATGACTGAAAGTGCAACTAGCTCAAAATCAAAAGTACCTGGACTAGGTGATGTTAAAGGTATAGGTGCTGCCTTCCGCCAACAAGGTGCTTCTAAGACTAAGTCTGAGTTAGTGATTCTACTTAAAGCATCCGTTGTTCAAGGCCAAGAAAATTGGGCAAACGATATGCTATCTAGCAAGCAACGCATCGAAGAAATGCAAAGACCAGTGCCTACAGAGGATAAATAGCCCATGTACTTGCAACATTTCGGGCTTAATGAGTTTCCTTTCAGTATTACGCCAGATACAAGCTATTATTTTGCATCGGCTAGCTATCAGGATGCATTAAATACCGTCATATTTGCAGTGACTACTGGCGAGGGCTTTATTAAAGTCACGGGGGAAGTCGGTACAGGTAAAACCTTGTTATGCCGCAAGCTAATGTCAAGCTTAGACCAAAGTTACAAAATAGCATATGTACCCAACCCATATCTTGAGCCACAATCACTTCTAATGGTCTTGGCTGAAGAGCTAAATATTAGTTTGCCATCTGATACGCAAGTAACACAACATCTGATATTGAATGCTCTGACACACGCCCTATTAAACTTTGCGCGAGATAATATTAAAGTAGTGGTATGTCTTGATGAGGTACAGGCTATGCCGATAGAAACTTTAGAGGCACTACGCTTACTCAGCAATCTTGAGACTGAAAAAAGAAAATTGCTACAAGTGGTTATTTTTGGCCAACCAGAACTGGAAGATAAATTAAACCACCCCTCTATCAGGCAACTTAAGCAAAGAATCACTTTTAATTATCAGCTTGATTTGCTAAGCCGTGATGAAATGGCTTACTACTTAAACCATCGCCTCAGCATTGCGGGTTATCATGGTAGCCGTATGTTTGGGCGCATCGCTTTATTCCTGATGTATTTTCATTCAAAAGGCGTGCCAAGGCTGATTAACATCCTAGCGCACAAAGCTTTATTAGCCACTTATGGCAAAGGTAAGCATCAAGTTGGTATGCGCGAAGTGCTAGCGGCAGTATCAGATACTCAGTCGATTGAAACTACATGGCGGAAAATAGGATTAAAAAGCTTGTCTGTGACAATGCTATTCGGGCTGTTTGGTATTATCTTATTGATGTTGATTAATAACCCAAAGCCATATTAAATCTCGATTATAAAAAGACTAACAATGAGTTTAATCAATCAAATGCTAAAAGACCTTGAACAACGTGGTGCGAATTCCACTGATGTTCAGCCATCAATTATTCCCCAGTTTGGCGCAGTCACAAAAAAAAGTAACAGTAGACGTATTGGTAGCATTGGATTAGTCCTCATAATTTTAGCTTTTGGGTATACGCTATTTTCTGTGTTAGACCAGCAAAACAACTTCAAAGATTTGCTTGGTTTAAATAAGAATGATGAAATCAACACGACGAGTGAAAAAAGAGCTGAAATCCAAACAATCAGTGCTCAACCAGCAAAGTTTGGCCAAGCAATTGAGGACAAAGGAATCACCAATGAAGCTTTGCCTGATACTCCAATTACGTCGGCTAATGACGCAATTGAATTAGGTCTTAGTACCAAAACACAACAACTAGCTCAACCTAACAGCTTATTTGAAACATCGCTTAAGTACAACGTAGAGAACAACTCTGAACAGCAAGCAAGCACAACAGCAACTACCACCAAAAAAAAACCAACGCAGCCAGTCGTTGAAAGTGAAAAAAAAACCACAGCGTTGATTGAATCAAGTGAGCCTGCAAAAAGAGAGGTTGCCACCGACACGAACAGCAAGCTAAGTACCTCACCAGCGTTTGCTACCAAGCACGTGGCAAATATCAACAAAAGAATAAGTCCTGAACAAAATGCCAATAGTTACTATCAGCAAGCTCTCATTTATTTACAACAAGGTAGAGTTGCAGAGTCTCAGGCTAATTTGGCCAAAGCACTTGAATTTAACCCAGCGCATCATGAGGCTAGACTGACACTTGCAAGCTTATTACTTGATAACAAACGGCTGAATGATGCAAAAGAGGTACTGAATGCAGGCTTGCAAATTAGTCCAGAGCAGAATGAGTTTCGTATTGCGCTAGCGCGTTTGCAAATTAGTGCTGGAGATCAAACAACGGCGTTAAATACCTTAGAACAAGGGCTGCAATATGCGACTAACCAAGCCGACTATCAAGCCTTTCTCGCTACATTGTTGCAACGTAGCGGCAGACATGAAGAGGCCGTTAACCATTACATGAAAGCTGTTTCACTTGAAACAAATGCTGGAGGTGTAAAAACAAATACGCTAGTTGGTTTAGGTATTTCTCTACAAACAGTTGGCAAGCTCGAAAGCGCCCAACAAGCATTCATTAAAGCGCAACAAACTGGCGCTCTCAGCCCAGCACTTTCTAGCTTTGTTGATCAGCAATTAAAGAAAATTAATCAAAGCATTGCCAAGTAAAAATTCTAACTTAACCTAAATACATGTTAACAAGTACCGTCTAACTAGAATGTTATGTTAGTTAGTATGTAGAAAAATACTGGCAAAATGCCGTCTGAATACATCCTATTCAACGAAATTAATTCGCTAAAAGTATGTTGCATTTTAGGGTCGCCATAGCTTAAGCAATAACGCATTTGAAATCACACTTACACTACTTAATGCCATTGCCGCCCCAGCTAATACTGGACTCAATATCCCCATAGAAGCCAGTGGAATACCCACGACGTTATAGATAAATGCCCAAAATAAATTTTGTCTAATCTTCTGATAAGTACGTTTAGAAATATCAATCGCATGCGCAACTAAAGCAGGGTCGCCCCGCATTAACGTGATGCCTGATGTGTGCATCGCAACATCGGTGCCGCTAGACATTGCAATCCCAACATCCGCGACGGCTAGTGCCGGGGCATCATTCAACCCGTCTCCCACCATAGCAACTAAGCCATCTTGTTTTAGCTGTGTCACGATAGATGCTTTTTCACCGGGTAAGACTTGGGCATAAAACTCTGAAATCCCTAATTGCTTAGCAACGCTGGAGGCACTGCCTTGATTATCCCCTGATATTAATACCGTTTTAATGCCTAATTTCTCTAAATCATCAATTGCCTGATGAGCTGTTGCTTTAATGGCGTCACCAAATGCAAACATACCTAATAGCTTAGGTGCAAAATGATCAAGAGCTCTTGCTTGTGCTAACCAAGAAATACTACGTCCTTCCTGCTCGAGCACTAAAGCATCATCTTTGAATTTAGACAGATTGACTTTTAAGTCATTCATGAGACGGGTGCTGCCAAAATATAACCTTTGCACTCCCACTTCGCCCACTTCGCCCACTACACCCTTACCTGCCAATGCCTGTAAATTTTGCGTGACTTGTAACGGTAAATCTTTAGCGTTGGCGGCATTGGTAACGGCTTTGGCCAAGGGATGCTCGCTACCTGCTTGTAAGCTTGCAGCTAACATGAGAAGCTCGTCTGCAGCTCGAGCATCACTGTCTTTAGATGACGATTGCATGGTGATTAACTTAGGATGACCTTCTGTTAAAGTACCAGTCTTATCAAAGGCAACCGTTTTAATAGCATGCGCAAGCTCTAATGCCTCTGCATCTTTAATTAAAATACCATGTTGCGCAGCAACGCCCGTACCAACCATAATAGCAGCCGGCGTAGCCAAACCCAGCGCACATGGGCAAGCAATCACTAAAACGGAGACCGCATTAATGATGGCAGCCTCCCAATTTCCATTTAACAGCCCCCACACAATCAAAGTCAATGTTGCAATCACAAGTACCACTGGCACAAAAACTGCACTCACTTTATCCACCAATCGCTGAATTGGCGCTTTTTTCGCTTGTGCAGACTCTACCAAGCGCACAATACGCGCAAGTACAGTTTCAGTACCTACTGCATTGGTAATAATAGTTAAAAGACCCTCGCCATTCATGGCGCCGCCAGTCACTTTGTCACCTACTTTTTTTGACACTGGTAGGCTCTCACCAGTAATTAAGGACTCATCCACTTGGCTATCACCATTCTGCACTGTTCCATCAACAGCAATACGCTCACCAGGCTTCACTAAAACTAAATCCCCCACCTTCACCAAGGCGATAGAAACTAGTTCAGGCTGTCCGTTTTTTACCACTGTAGCAAACTCAGGCCTTAATGTATTAAGCGCCCGTATTGCTTCTGTCGTTTGTGACTTCGCACGCCCTTCAAGCCATTTCCCGAACAATACTAAGGTAATCACTATCGTGGAAGATTCAAAATATAAATGATGTGCACCTGCTCTATGAGAAGGGCTAAATAACAAATAAACGCTCAAGCCGTAAGCCGCAGAGGTACCAATCGCAACCAGTAAGTCCATATTCCCAGCGCCAGCTTTAAGCGCATGCCATCCCGCTTTATAAAAACGCCAGCCTAACCAAAACTGCACAGGTGTTGCTAATGCCCACTGCAACCAGCCAGAAAGTTGACCTTGCCAACCTAACCACTCAGCAACCATTGCAATCACTAAGGGCAATGACAACACAGCAGCAAGCGCACTTGGCCACCACTGATTCCGTCTGTAAGAGTCAGCAAGATGCTCAGCACTATCGTTTTGCGCAGTTAATAACTGTGCTTGGTAACCAGCAGCATCCACTGCAGCAATTAACTGCTTTGTGGTCACTTTATCTACACCAGAAACCTTTGCCGTTTCTAAAGCAAGATTAATCTCAGCAGTCACTACACCAGACACATTCAGTAGTGCCTTCTCAACACGACCAGCACAAGACGCACAGGTCATGCCCTTAATCGCTAAAGTCCACTCATTACTTACTTGATTAGTCATGATTTTTTAATATCGATAAAGATGATTGTGATGGTAATCCATTATAATCCTCGTCATTGTAATTAAACCTATCTAGTTTTATTTAGATAACTTTTGTTTAGAAACGAGCAATCATGGCCGGTGCAAGTCTTTTAACACTTATTGATGATATAGCAACTATTTTAGATGATGTATCTGTCATGACTAAAGTGGCGGCTAAAAAAACAGCAGGCGTATTGGGGGATGATCTGGCGCTGAATGCACAGCAGGTATCAGGTGTCAATGCCGATAGAGAGCTCCCCGTTGTTTGGGCTGTGGCCAAGGGCTCTGCCATTAACAAAATCATCCTAGTACCTTTAGCTTTAGTGATTAGCGGTTTAGCTAATTGGTTAGTGACGCCACTACTTATGCTGGGAGGATTATTTCTATGTTTTGAAGGTGTTGAAAAATTGTTTCATAAGTTTTTTCATGCTGAAGAACATATCCATCATGACCCTAAAAAGTTGATTGGCCAGGATGAGAGTAAAACACTAGAAGTATTAGAAAAAGAAAAAGTCAAAGGAGCCATCCGCACAGATTTTGTGCTTTCTGCAGAAATTATTGTCATCACGTTAGGAACTGTAGCAACCGCCGCTTTTACACAGCAAATATTAGTATTAACAGGTATTGCTGCAGTGATGACAGTTGGCGTTTATGGATTAGTTGCTGGTATCGTTAAACTAGACGATGGTGGCTTATATCTAGCCAGTTGCAAAGGTAAAAACTTGGTTGCCGCGCTAAAGCGCAAGCTAGGCTTTGGCATCCTATGGTTTGCACCGCATATGATGAAAACTTTATCAGTAGTCGGTACCGCTGCGATGTTCTTAGTAGGTGGTGCAATTTTAGTACATGGCATCCCAATGGTGCACCATACAATTCAGCATATAAGCAATGGAATAAATAACGGGTTCTTACAAACCGTCTTGCCAACACTGTTGGATGGCGTATTTGGCGTTATTGCAGGAATTGCTGTACTGATGGTGATGCTAGCTGCTAAAAAACTATTAAAGATAATTAAAGTGAAATAAAGTTAGATATGACGGATTTAGTTGGTTATTTTTCAGCGTTTTTAACAACATTTGCATTTGTGCCGCAGGCACTACATTCTTGGAAAACAAGAGATTTATCTGGCGTTTCTCTGCCTATGTATAGCCTATTTAGTCTAGGTGTGTTTGGCTGGCTAATTTATGGCATCATGATTATGAGCTGGCCTATTATTGTCGCCAACAGCGTCACCTTCATGCTCGCATGTGTAGTGTTATACTTAAAAATCACGCATAAAGATTAGTGTATATAAACCACTAGTTTTTCAGAAAGCCGAAGTCCGACAAAGCACTTTTTAAGTCAGCAGCCACAATCCGATAGCCATCTGCGTTTGGATGTATCGGATCGGCCTTCAAGCTATTTTTTGCTAAGACGTCAGAAAATACACTATCAACCAGAGGTGTGTTTGTTTCATCTGCCAGCCTCTCATACAAGGGATGATCTTCCAGATTACCGAACGCTGCACCTATCGGACTAAACCTTGGTATTGCGATCAATACAGTCTGAATATTCCGCGCTTTAGTTTGCACTAGTATCTCATTTAGATTACGCATGGTCTCTGTTTCAGGTACATGTTTCAGAAAGTCATTACCGCCTAACTCTACAATCAATAAATCAATTTTCTGAATACCATCGTCATGCAATGCTAACAAACCATCCAACCGACTTAACCCATCAGCAGATGTATTACCGGGCACACCAGCATTTTTGATTTTCCAGCCAGTATCTGCGCTTAAAAGGCTCACGTAATCTTCACCATCTGCGGCACCAGTACCGTAAGTGAGGCTATCACCTAACACCACAACGTTTGCATTAGGAGAAAGCGTCGTATATTGATGTCCAGAATCACATGATGCAAATAAAACGACGATGATACCGAGAAAAAATCTTCTGACCATTCAGTGTCCTATGAGGATTGTATTAATTAAGGAAGCGCGTAAACAAGCACTTGGTCGCCAGACGGGAAGCCAAAAATTGCATTGCCGCCAGCAACTACTGCTACATATTGTACGCCGTCAATTTCATAACTGATAGGCGGTGCATTGACACCAGCAGTCACCTTTGTCTGCCAGATTAATTGGCCAGTTTTGCTGTTATAGGCATTAAAGCGACCACTACCCTCACCCATAAACACCAAGTCGCCACGCGTAGCTAATACGCCTCCCATCAGAGGCTGCTCTGTTTTCACTTGCCAACGCATTTTTCCTGTCGTTAGGTTAATTGCTGACAATATACCCCAGCGTGCATCTTTAGTAGGTTCTGAGGACACATATTGAATAGCAGGTAAGTTTGCTTTCGCTGGTTCATCGACCAAAGTATATTTAATTGGCGCATGAATGCCAGCAACAAAGCTGGTTTGACTGCGTTCGTCTAATGCACTTGGACTCCAATTAGAACCTCCTAAAATACCTGGGTACAAGACTGTCCCCTCTTTTGTGGCTTTAGCAAATAAATTATGCTGTGGAACAAAAGCATCTGACTTTGTTAAGAGTACGCCTGTTTTTCTATCATTGACGTAGTACCAGCCTGTTTTACCAGCCTGCCCTACTGCAGGTATTGTTTTACCGTCTTTGACATAATCAAACAATACTGGTGGACTAGCTACATCGTAGCCCCAAACATCATGTGGCACTTGCTGGTAATGCCATTTAATCTTGCCTGTTTCCGTGTTTAAAGCAACTAGAGACACTGTGTATAAATTATCACCAGGACGTGATACATCATTCATTTGCGGAGAGGGATTTCCTGTACCAAAAAACAATGTGTTGGTCTTGGTATCAATCGCTGGGGTAGTCCATGCAGAGCCGCCACCATACTTCCAAGCATCCTGATGTGTTTTGAGGTTCTCTTTTTCTGTTGCAATATCACGGTTTAACACTAAACCATCTGAGGTTGTTTCAGTAAACACCCCTTCCCATCCTTGGGATGGAATTGTGTCAAACTGCCATACTTTTTCACCGTTTTTAATATCATATGCAGCTAAGAAACCAGGGCGACCATATTGGCCACTGACGCCGACCACTGCTCCAAGGGGTGCATCTATCCTTGGCTGATCAATATGCAAGCCATAACCAACCCCAGTCACACCAACAATCACTTTGCCCCGATAAACAACTGGAGCCATCGCGATACCAATACCGGTACCACCATAGATTTCTTTTTTACTTTTAGCATCCGCCTTACTTAACAAACCTGTATTTTCAGTTAAAGCGGTATCTTCAGCGACATTAATATCCCATAGTTTTGCGCCAGATTTAGCATCTAAAGCAATTAACCTAGCATCTACAGTACCAATAAATACTTTACCGTCACTGACTGCCACACCACGATTAGCTGGGCCGCAACACATTTTCCAATCAGCTTTACGTGCATGTTGATAACGCCAGATCTCTTTGCCTGTTTTTGCATCTAGTGCTGCGACATGGTTAAAAGGCAAGGAGACGTACATCACACCACTTTTGACAATTGGCGTGGCCTGAAAGCTAGCAGAAACACCTGTTTTAAACTCCCATACCAGTGATAAATTCTTAACATTACTCGTATTGATTTGTGTGAGTGGCGATAAACGCTGATTTGTATAATCCCCTCCGTAAACCGGCCAATCGTGATGACCAGTAGAAGATGAGTGCTTGCTTAACCCTGAACAGGCAGCGGTTGAAGCGATAGCGCCAACAAGCATCACATACCCGCTAATAGATTTTAACTGTTGAAAGTTCAAGTACTTATACATCACTAGCATCCTTATATTTGTCATCAGTGCATAACATTTGTTTTAAAGTATACAGATGTGTATACCTTTTGCCAATTAACGACTAAAATTAATTTAAGCCACAAAACAATTACTTAATATAACGCTATACTAATAGCGTACAGCTTAGGCTTACAGTACATCTCATTGACTTAGACCATGCAATTATCACATCAATCAAGGAGTTTGCATGAATGATCGTATTCAACAGCTACTGAACCAGATTACCGAACTAGAAGATGATTTACGCACGGTCCTTAATGAGCAACAGTCCACGATATTTTTTTCAGATTAAAGGCAAGCGTGTTGAGTTTGAAAAGTCCATGAAAGAGACACACAAGCGACTTAAAAGAAACTTCTTTACATGGCTGGTCACTAATCGACCACAAAATCTGATTACGGGACCTATCATATACGCCATGATTATCCCGTTGGTGATTACTGATATTTTCATCACGTTTTACCAACTGACTTGCTTTCCTATATACGGTATTAAAAAAGTGCGCAGAGCAGATTACATCATCTATGACCGTCAACAACTGCAATACCTCAATTTTATAGAAAAATTTCACTGCACCTACTGCGCATACGGCACTGGCATGATTGCTTACATCAGCGAGATTGTCGCGCGTACAGAGCAATACTTCTGCCCGATCAAACACGCAAGAAAAGTATTAGGCGCCCACTCACGCTATTCACGTTTTATAGAATATGGTGATGCCGAGAATTATCAGGAAAGATTAGAACAATACCGTCGCGCACTTAACGAAGAAAAGCTAAAGTAAAAGTTGTTAAATAAGCAATACCAATTAGGCAAGAATCGATCAACAAATAGGCTAAGAGTTACTGGGTATTTCGGTAATTACTACCAAAAAATTCCATCATTAAGAAGTCTTCGAGGCCAGCGTTATCTTCTAGTCTTGCAGATTGCGTTACTGAGCGACCAAGTCGATGTGATTCCCAAGTAAAGTCACCCTGGTAATGTTCACGAATAAGCGTAATCATGCGTTTTATTATTGACAACCGAATATCTTGACCAGTGCTAGCTTCAACCTCAAAGTATTGAAGCCTCGCGTTACTGTAGTCATTCGTCCACCCCTTAAATACAAAAGTGGCGTGGCGAGAACTTTTGCTCGTAATCTCAAAAATTCCGTTAGTACCACTTTTAAAGTTATTTTTAATACGTTCATCTCTGAGCTGCTCTTCACTTGGTCCACGCTGACTGGCGACAGCCTCAGCATTTTGTCTCGCTGCATCATATTCAGTGCCCTTTCTACTGGCTTGCACTGCTTTCATATAGGATGCCATATCAGGAAATTTCGCTGGGTCTAATACAGGCTCTTTGGTTGGCGGCTTAGGTTCAGGGGTAGGCTCTGGCACCGTAAACTCTGGTTTACTTAACGGTTTAGCTGCCTTTGCTATCACTTTAGGCTGCTTGACAGGTTTAACAACTGGCTGCGCCTTCTCTGGCTTAGGCACTGGTTCAGGCACCAGTTCTGGCGTTGGCTCTTGCAATGCCTCAACCACTGGCTTAGCTTTTGGTTGCGCCAAGCTTACTTCAATGGTGGTCGGTGGGCTTGCTGGCGGCTCATCAAATTTAACATTGGGTGCAAAAAAGAAAAAAATCGCATGAATCAATAGCGAAAGGACAATCGCAATGATGGTATTGCGGCTAATATTAACGCTAATAGATTGATCATTAACGCTACGCAGACGATATGCCTGCGCTAAAAACTCATCAAAGTTTTGCTCATTACTCTGGTTAATATTAGCTTGATTAGACTGCATAACGTTTACAGGCGAAGGTCTGCCCATGTTTTCTCAAGACGCTTTAATGACACAGGAAACGGTGTTTTAAGCTCCTGTGCAAATAAAGATACGCGCAACTCTTCAATCAGCCATCTAAAATCCTGCAAGCTTTGTGGAATATCCAAATGTGCCGCATTCAGCGCATTTACTTTGTCTTGCCACTTTTGCCAGAACAAGCCAACACTAGCAGCGTTTTTACCGTCACGGTCAGGGTTGGCTGGATGCTTCTCTATCCGAAGTCTTAGCGCTTTTAAATAACGTGGAACATGCTGTAACTGCTCCCAAGGCGTTTGGCTAAAACATCCTTTGTATACTAACAATCCAATTTGCTGTTCTAAATCTCGCTTTAGGCGATTAACGGTTGCAGCCATTTGGCCCTGCTTTTGTACAAGCAACTGATACTCTGTAGCAATGGCCTGCGCTTGTCGCGCAACAGCTTGTGTCACTGCTGGCAAGCGTGTTCTGGCACGTTGTTTCAACACCATAAAATCCGCATTAGTGCGTGGCAAATCATCTTCGCCAATAAATGCACGGTCTGCAATTGCCAAAATCATATCTTCTCGCAGGTCTTCAGCTGACATCACATTACGTAGGGTAAGCGCATATTGATTAAAGTTTGGTAGGCTTTTCTCCAACTGTTTCATTTGCTCTTTTAGCTCAAAACGCATCAAGCGGCATACGCCCTTACGATGGCTCAACTCAGCCTCACGTTCAGTATCAAATAGCTTAACGGCAATACTGTCATTAGCATCTTCAAGCGCTGGATATCCAGTGACTTTTAAGCCGTCTCGCTCAAAACTAAGCGTCTGTGGCAGGTCGCCAAAATCCCATTGTTTTAGCCCTGTTTTTTCGATGTCAGGTGAAGTGTTTCTAAAAGTGAGCTGTGCCGCAGACCCAAGCTGCTTTTTAAGCGCGTTCCAATCGCGCCCCATTGCAAGTTCTCTTCCATCATCATCCAACACGCTAAAATTCATTAAATGGTGTGGCGGTATGTCACTAAGCGTCCAATCTTCTTTACTAATTTTTAGCGTTGTTTTGCGATGTATATACGCTGCTAAAGTATCCAGCATAGGCTGTGAAAACCGATCATTCACATCATCTAAAAAACCCGTGACAAACTCTGGCACAGGTACACATACACGACGAAATGTTTTAGGTAATGCCTTAATCAGATAAGTAATTTTCTCACGCAACATACCAGGTACTAGCCACTCGGTTTGAACAGGGTTCAATTGGTTCAGCAAAGCAAGTGGCACGGTAGCAGTCACACCATCTAATACATGACCTGGCTCAAAGCGATATTTCAACGTAGTTTCAACGCCATCTAACATGATTTTTTCAGGAAACTGCACAGCCGTAATCGCATCTGCACCATGCCGCATTAAATCATCGCGCGTCAGGTATAGCAGCCGTGGAGATATTTTTTCAGCATCTGCACGCCACTTTTCAAAACTTGCAGCATTAAAAATATCCGCTGGTATTTTGGCATCATAGAATGCAAAAAGTTTATGCTCGTCCACTAACACGTCTTGTCGGCGCGCTTTATGTTCTAGCTCTTCAACTTCTGCTATTAAGCGCTCATTGGCTGTGAAAAATGCAGCTTTGGTATCAAACTCGCCATTTGCCAGCGCCTCGCGTATAAATATCTCACGGGATTCAGCAGGATTAATGGGGCCGTAATGTACGCGGCGCTTTGGAATAATCGTCAGCCCATATAAGCTCACACGCTCCCACGCGTTGACCATGCCCATTTTTCTATCCCAACGCGGGTCTGAATAATGGCTTTCTGTTAGGCCTCTGGCTAGCGGTTCAATCCAGTCTGGTTCAATTTTGGCGACACATCGCGCATATAATTTGGTGGTATCCACCAGTTCTGCCGCCATCACCCATTTTGGACGTGTCTTTTTAAGGGTAGAACCAGGCGCAACGTGGAAACGGATACTACGCGCACCCGCATATGAGTCACTATCTCCATCTTTAAAGCCAATGTTACCTAATAGGCCAGCCAACAGCGCTTTGTGAATCTGCTCAAAGTTAGCTTCTTTCTCATTGAGCTTAAATTCCATCTCTAAAATAATATCTAACAACTGCCCATGTAACTCACGCCATTCTTTCAAACGTAAGAAAGATAAAAAATTACTGTGACATTGATTAAGCAAGTCTTTGTTAGATTTTTTGGTTTTTAATGCGCTGTCAAAGAAATCCCATAACTTAAGGTAGCTCATAAAGTCTGAGCCTTCACCTGCAAACTTGGCGTGTGCATTATCCGCCGCTTCACGTTTATCCATCGGGCGTTCACGTGGGTCTTGTATGCTGAGCACACTGGCAATAATCAAGATTTCTTTTAAACAATGCTCGCGCTTAGCGGCAAGTATCATCCGCCCCACCCTTGGGTCTAGCGGTAGCTTAGCCAGTTGCAAGCCAGTTTCAGTAATCTGGCGACGTGCATCTACCGCGCCAAGCTCTTGCAACAACAGATAACCATCGGCAATTAAACGGGATGATGGCGCTTCAATAAAAGGAAACTCTGTGACATCGCCCAAACGTAATGCGGCCATGCGTAAAATCACAGCGGCTAGTGAACTGCGTAAGATTTCGGGCTCGGTAAACGCTGGGCGTCCATTAAAGTCCTGCTCAGAGTAAAGTCTGACGCAAATACCGTTTGAAACTCGGCCGCAACGCCCTGCTCGCTGCTTGGCGGCAGCCTGACTAATTTTTTCAATCTGTAACTGCTCAACTTTTGCACGAGTACTGTATCGATTGACCCGCGCTAAGCCAGCATCAATCACATACTTAATACCAGGCACTGTCAATGACGTTTCTGCTACGTTAGTCGCCAGCACAATGCGCCGACTACTATGGCTTTTGAAAATCTTTTGCTGATCTTCAATACTTAGGCGTGCAAATAAAGGCAATACCTCTATATGCTTTAGTTTGGCAGAACGCCCTTGGTATTTGCGCAAATGGTCAGCAACATCACGAATCTCTCGCTCACCTGGTAAAAATACTAAAATATCGCCATCACCTTGACGTAGCAAATCATCGGCAGCATCTAAAATGGCTTCTTCAATCGCCTCTTCTTCGTCATCTTCTTCTAGCCAACGCGCTTCTGTTTTGGCTTTACGTGCAATGCCAAAGATGGTGTCATCATCTAAATCAAACTGAGCGTTTTCTGCCTCGGCAATTTCCTTAGCACGGAAACCTGCTGCACCTAGCGGACGATAGCGAATCTCTACAGGGAAAGTACGACCTGAGACCTCTATCACAGGTGCGCCGTTAAAATGTTGTGAGAATCGATCAGCATCAATGGTGGCTGAAGTGACGATGATTTTCAAATCTGGGCGCTTGGGTAAAAGTTGCTTGAGATATCCAAGTAGAAAATCGATATTCAGACTACGTTCATGCGCCTCATCAATGATAATCGTGTCATAAGCATTAAGAAACTTATCACCCTGCGTTTCTGCGAGCAAAATACCATCCGTCATCAACTTAACATAGCTGGACTCTGACAATTTATCGTTGAACCGCACCTTATAACCAACAGCCTCACCCAGCGGCGTTTTCAGCTCTTGTGCAATACGGCTGGCAACAGACCTTGCTGCGATACGCCTTGGTTGTGTATGCCCAATCAACCCTGAGACACCACGGCCAAGTTCTAAACAAATTTTAGGTAACTGCGTTGTTTTACCAGAGCCAGTTTCACCACACACAATCACTACTTGGTGCTTGCTAATGGCTTTGGAGATTTCATCTCGTTTACCGCTGACTGGCAGTTCTGGTGGATATTCCGGCTTGGGTAGATGTTTTAGCCGTTGTTGATACTTTTGCTGTGAAGCGTGCAACTTTTGCACTACTTCATTCACCATGCGTTGTGCTCTTGCTAAGGACTTCTCATCCGTCGCTTTTTGCAATACTTTGATCTCCTGCACTTTACGCCGCAAAGCATGCCGATCTACCAGTATGCAGCTTTGTAGCGCTTGATCAAAGTTAGCAGGAATTAAATTATCAGGTTTACTCACATTCATAGACGTAAATTTTATCATGCCGCGCCCGTCTGCTTGAGTGAATCATGCAAAAGCATCAATAATCTATTATTTAATTAAGATGATTGATGCG
>Ga0160184_101409_pt1 | contig 33275 bp, 32 predicted proteins | sample met14sa_2_FD_114924 | JGI IMG/M metagenome (GOLD analysis project Ga0160184, IMG submission 114924) | Synthetic bacterial communities of pure cultures from sediment of Lake Washington, USA, under high oxygen condition - MT... | ecosystem: Engineered > Modeled > Simulated communities (microbial......
ACAAGCCAAGTTTGAATGTGTGGCATGCGGCTATGCAGAAAATGCCGATTTGGTCGGTGCAATCAATATATTAGCGGCAGGACATGCCGTCTTAGCGTGTGGAGTGACGGTGCAACAAGACCGAACAGTGAAGCATGAACCCGCCGAAGGTATCCGCAAGTCATCGCGTGAGCCCGTAGGAATCCCCGCTCTTTAGGGCGGGGAGGATGTCAATAATCAACCTGGCTATACTGTTAAACTTCTTTGACGCCTTACTTCATATAAGCAAATACCACTCGCCACACTCACGTTCAAACTCTCTACAGAGCCAAACATGGGAATCGTCATCAGCGCATCACAAGTTTCAGCCGTCAAACGACGCATTCCATCTCCCTCTGCACCTAAAACAATCGCAATTGGGCCACTAAGCTTTGTGTTTAACAATGTACTTGGCGCATCCATCGTCGTACCGACTACAAAGACACCAGCCTCTTTTAGTTCGCGAATCGTTCTAGCTAAGTTTGTCACAGCAATAAACGGTACTGTTTCTGCCGCACCGCAAGCTACTTTACGCACTGTGGCATTAAGTCCTGCTGCCCTATCTTTAGGTGCAATCACCGCATGCACACCCATTGCATCTGCGACACGTAAACAAGCACCTAGATTATGTGGATCTTCTACGCCATCTAAAATTAAAAAGAATGCTGGTTCAGTTAAGTCTGACTCTAAAATATCATGAATATCTTTGTACGGAATAGGTGTATCCACCACGCGCGCAATCACACCTTGGTGGCGACCGTTCATACCAGCCATACCATCTAAACGGCTACGCTCAACCTGCATAGTCCGCACACCGGATACTTCTGCCATATTAAGCAAATCTTTCATACGCGCATCAACACGGTCACGGTCAATTAAAATCTCTTGCACGCTAGCGCTGTGCTGGCGTAAACGGCTTAATACTGCATGAAAGCCAAATAAAATACGGGCGTCACTCATTTTTTTACCTTACGTTTTGTGGTTACTTTACCTGTGGTTGCTTTACTGACCACTTTTTTGGATTTACTGGTTTTAGTCTTATTTTTTGATTTAGGTGCGGCTTTAGATCCATTCGCTGGTTTATCACCAAAGCTAGCATGAGACCCACGTTTTGGCTTTTTACCAAACGGCTCACCAAATTTCACATTATCTGCTTTTGTGCTTTGCGCACCTACCCCTTCGAATTTAGGGGTGGATTTTACAGCAGTTTGATCTTTAGCACTTGATTTATTAGCACCAAACGCCTTTACTGAGCTTACATTAGGTTCTGCACCTAACTCATTGCTTTTATTTGCTAAAGTAAAGTCAATTTTGGTTGTTTCTAGATCAACACGTACTAATTTAACGGTTAATCGATCACCAAGACGGTAACGTACTCCGGTGCGCTCACCAGCCATTTCATGGCGCGCCTTGTCATAAATGAAGTAATCATTGCCTAACTCAGTCACGTGTAATAAACCTTCAACATACACACCATCTAATGCCACAAACAAACCAAAACTAGTCACGCCGGCGACAGTACCTTCAAATACTTCGCCAATTTTATCCTGCATATAAAAACATTTCAGCCAATTGGTCACATCACGTGTCGCATCGTCTGCACGTCGCTCAGTCATCGAGCACTGCTCACCTAAGCTATTCCAATCCCCTGCCTTGTATCGCTCACCATTGAGTACCGCTTTAATGGCACGATGAATCAACAAATCAGGATAACGACGGATCGGCGAAGTAAAGTGCGCATAAGCCTCATAAGCTAAACCAAAGTGACCAACATTATCTGGACTATATACAGCTTGCTGCATTGAGCGTAACAGCACAGTTTGTAAAAGTTGAGCATCTGGACGGTCTTTAATACGCGCTAGCAACTTACCATAGTCTTTAGCATGTGGTGAATCACCACCACCCACACCAAAGCCAAACTCGCCCATAAATGTGCGTAAAAGCTCTAATTTTTCAGGGGTTGGACCTTCGTGTATACGATATAACGCTGGATGCTCATGTTTCTTAAGAAACTCAGCAGCACACACGTTTGCTGCTAGCATGCACTCTTCAATCAGCTTATGGGCTTCATTACGCGTACTTGGCTCAATGCGCTCAATTTTACCTTGATCATTAAAGATCATAATGGTTTCAGAGGACTCAAACTCAATCGCACCACGCTTTTCACGCTGCGTTTGTGATAGCTGATACACACTGTATAAATGTTGCAAATGGGGTACTAACCAAGCATATTCTTTGGCTAGCTCTCCTTCTGGGTTTTGCAATATTTCAAATACTTGGTTGTAAGTCATGCGTGCTTTTGAACGCATGACAGACGGGTAGAATTTATACTGTTTTACAATACCAGCCCCATCCAACTGCATATCACAGATCATACAAAGTCGCTCTACATCAGGATTAAGTGAACATAATCCATTCGATAGCGCCTCTGGTAACATAGGAATCACACGACGAGGGAAGTAAACAGAGTTACCACGCTCTAGCGCACCTTTATCTAATGCGTCATGTGGCTTCACATAGAAGCTCACATCGGCAATCGCCACTACTAAACGCCAACCTTTACCTTGTGGCTCAGCGTAAACCGCATCATCAAAGTCACGCGCTGTTTCGCCATCAATGGTAATTAATGGCATTTCACGACAGTCAACACGACCTTTGTAATCCTCAGGTTGCACTAGCTTAGGATAAGACTCAGCCAACTTTACTGCTTCAGCGGTAAACTGGTGTGGTAGATTATGCTTACGCAAAGCAATTTCAATTTCCATTCCACTATCAGCGTAGTTACCTAAAATCTCAACCACTTTACCCATCGGCTGCGCATGAGACGAAGGCTGCTCAGTGAGTTCCACCATCACTACTTGGCCTGGCTTAGCTTGCATATCTAAATGATATGGAATCAAAATATCTAGATTAATGCGCTTATCTTCTGCAGCCACAATGGTCACACCAGCTGTGCGAATAACGCGACCAACCAAGCGCTGTGTTCTACGCTCCAGCACTTCTACAATCTTACCTTCAGGACGGCCTCTTCTATCTAATCCACTCATGCGCACCATAGCACGGTCACCGTGCATCACTTGCGACATCTCTTTGGGACTCAAAAACAAGTCCTCACTCTTTGTTTTATCATCTGGAATCAAAAAGCCGAAACCGTCAGGATGACCTTGGATAACACCTGCGATTAAATCAAGCTTATCTGCAATACAAAGCGCACCTTTTCTGTTTTTAATAACCTGACCTTCTCGCTCCATGGCGTTAAGGCGCTTATTAAAAACCTCTCGCTCACTATCACTAATATCTAGGAGCAAATACAGTTGCTCAATACTTAATGGCACACCCTGATCACTCATCGTAGTCAGAATTAGTTCACGGCTTGGTAATGGGGTTTCATATCGGCTTGCCTCACGCGCTGCATGAGGGTCATTACTTCTTTTACTTTTGTGAGTATTTTTATGGTTTGTCATTGACAAAGCTTACCTTTAATATAAAATTCAACGCCTTGATTTGCTGAGCTTTATTGTAGCAAATGCCCAGATGGCGGAATTGGTAGACGCGCTAGTTTCAGGTACTAGTATCGAAAGATGTGGAGGTTCGAGTCCTCTTCCGGGCACCATCATGTTTATCCGGCTACAAAGCAAATGTCGATTATGCAATCAGATGATTGCATTCAAACCACATTGTAACGCTAACAATGGCGATTAGGTGTGTGATCTCAATACACAATATCAATATAATCTATAAAGTCGCAAAAAGATTAAATCAATTTCGCTTGGATTGTGCTCTTTTAACTAAAAACTGAATGCTCTGCCTGTGGTAATTGTAGTTGCTTCAGTTTTACTGATGGTACATTTGCTAACAAAGCAACTGCTTGAGCTCTGCGCCCAATATTAAGTTTCTGAAAAATTCTCTTAAGGTGACTTTTGACTGTGTTTTGGCTAATACTTAATATCATACCAATTTCTTGATTAGTTTTGCCCGCTTTAATCCAGCTAATTACTTCTATCTCGCGTTCACTTAATACTGACAAACTTAGCGCACTGTCAACAGTGTCAATCACATCTGACTGTAATGGTTTAATTTTTCTTAGCACATGGTCTATATGCGGCATGATGAAATCCATCATTTGCTTTTTCATTTCCAAGGCATGCTCTTTGCTGAAAAATATGTACAAACACTCATCGCCACTTCGTTCGTCTGTCATTCCATAAACAAGCAATGAGTTAATCTCAATTAGTTGCTCAGGGAATATTGCCTTCACTCTTTGGCACATTTCAGTGTGTTGTAATTCATCAACCACAAAACAAGGGTTGCGACAGGCTACCCACATTTCATATAAGTCATTTAAAAAGTGGCTTGTCTTATCTGAGGTGCTAATGATTAAAGAGGTTGTAAGGCCTTTTAAATTTGAGGCGGCATCATATTTTAATTGACCATCCTGCTGCTGCCTAAGATCACCCCAGACGGCTAGCAGCATATCGTGCGGAATTAACTCAGCAACACTATTTTGTAACCATACAAAATAATCTAAATGCGTTTTAATTTGGTACGACCGCTCGATAATAGCGCTCGCTGTATTCAAATATTGATTTGTAGATTCTTTTTTCATCTCTATGCACCTAATCCATGAACACTCTTGCTCATGTCTTAATACGTGCAAATTAGATGCCAAATATAAGTTATATATAAATCAATAGGTTAGAATGAAAATATAACAAAATGTAGGAGAAATTGTTATAGCGCCAACTGTAGTGTCAGAATTACGACATATTCTGAATAGTAAACCACTACATCATTTTAGAACGCATGTGTTTAAAATGTGACACTAAGCTTGTAAAGCATAAATTGCAGGTAAATTTCGCCACCACCCATAAACATCCATACCATAGCCAAAAACATACTCATTCGGCACTTCAAGACCAACGAAATCTGCTTTTATTGGTTTATCGTGACTCAGTTTCTTTTCTATCAGTACTGCCGTCAGTACCTTGACTGCACCCAATGACAGACACTTTTCTTGAATCTCTTTTAACGTAATACCTTCATCAAGAATATCATCCAGCAACAGCACAGTACGGCCAGTCAAATCTGATTTTGGCAATGCTTTCCACTCTAGCGTTTTTCCTATGGTCTTATTCTGATACCTACTAGCATGCACATAATCAAGTTCTAGAGGGAAGTGCAGCTGGGTCAGCAACTGTCCGGAGAAAACGACACCACCACCCATGACACAGATCACAACAGGTGATGTGGTTTCTAATGTGTTAGTAATTTCAGTGGCCATCTTTGAAATTGCACTAACCACCACTTCTGCTTGGTGAATGATATAGGATTGCTCAAGGAGCTTTTGTGGGGACGAAGTGTTCAATTATTACCAATCCATTAAGTAAATCATGAAAAAAAGAAAAACTGATACCTTACTATGCTCATATACCAACATAGCAACATGCCTTCATATCAATCAGAGTGCTACGTCTAACGACCCACACAAGCCTTGAGCTTACAATACTCTAAACCGGTTAGTGTAATGTTATATGTTGCTGCGAAATGCTCTGAGCATGACCATCAGTTACGTTTAGGATTTGTGGGCTATACTCCTCCACCCAGCTAGATAGTTCTAACTTCATTTGGGTCTCGTGAGTTCCATGCAAACCTTCTATCCATAATAAAAGACTGTTTACCCAGCTAATATCTGCAGTTCTGGCCTGCGCAATGCGTAACTTTTCATGTGGTGTTGGCATGGTATGTTCATCATCTGCAAGTAACTCTTCATAAAGCTTTTCTCCAGGACGCAATCCAACGTACTCAATTTTAATTTCATCTGTACTAAAACCAGACAATCGAACCATGTCAGCTGCCAAATCAGCAATCTTTACAGGTTCCCCCATATCGAGCACAAAAATCTCGCCACCCTTGCCCATCAACCCCGCTTGCATCACTAACTGCGCAGCCTCTGGAATCGACATAAAGTAGCGTGTAATTTCAGGATGGGTAATCGTAATGGGGCCGCCTTTAGCAATTTGTTCGCGGAATTTCGGAATCACGCTACCACTGCTACCCAGCACGTTACCAAAACGTACAATCACGAAACGTGTACCATTATCGCTCTGCAAGCCTTGACACACCATTTCTGCCAAACGCTTACTTGCACCCATCACATTAGTTGGGTTCACCGCTTTATCTGTAGAAATTAATACAAACTTGCTCACGCCATTACTCTTACAAGCCTGTGCTAGCGTGTGGGTACCAATCACATTGTTAGAGAGCGCTTCCCACACATTACCGTTTTCCATCATCGGCACATGTTTGTAGGCTGCAGCATGAAACACCACAGATGGCTGATACTGCGCCAATATGTGATTAATCCGTACTTTATTTTTTACATCACAAGTAAAATAGACTAGTTTGGTTTCTAAATTCATCCCAGTTAACTCTTGCTCTAGTTGATAAAGAGAAAACTCAGAAATATCTAAACAAATCAAAGTGTCAGGGTGATATTTAACAATCTGCCGACACAGCTCAGAACCAATAGAGCCACCTGCCCCACTCACAAGTACGGTCTGATGATCAATCAACATTTGCAAACCAGAGCTATCAAGCTTCACGGCATCACGCCCTAGCAAATCCTCCACATCTACCTTACGAATTTGGGAAACACTCACCTTACCACTCATCAAATCGTCAATCGCCGGCACAGTCATCACTTCAAGATTTAGCTGAGTCGCAAGATCAATTGCTTGCTTACGCTTTTGGTGATGTGCAGATGGCATAGCAACAATCACATAAGTAACACTTAGTCGATTTGATATTATCTCTAACTGATTAATTGCCCCTAATATCTTAACGCCAAAAATCTCACGTCCATGCATAGAAACATCATCATCCACCAACCCCACAACTCGCCACTGAGCACTTAGTGCTAAGTCTTTTACCAATGCAACTGCAGCTTCCCCAGCGCCCAGTATAATCACAGGATTACCTTGCTTGAGCGTCACTCCATATAGTTGATGGTCTTTCCAAGCCCGATAAACAAATCGACTACCTCCCATCATCATTAGCAGCAAAATGGGATCTAGAATCAGCACGGATCTAGGAATAACTATCCCAGACTGCAACATAAATAACACCAAAGTTGCTAACGCGGTAGCAGATATCACTGCAAACATAATTCGCTTTAAATCATTAACACTCGCAAAACGCCAAACACCTCTATATAACCCAAAAAATACAAACAAACAGGCTTGTAGTGGAACCACTAGAATCAATGACTGTAGCATTTGATCCATATGCTCAGTAGAAAGTGAGAAATTAAAGCGCAATAGGTATGCAAAGCACCATGCTAAAGAAGCTACAACGATATCGTGTAGCAAAGCAACTGATGTTATTAAATTTATTTGGTTAATTTTCCGCATTATTATTTTGTATCTATTAAACTCTTTATTCTTGAAAGAACCACATTCATTTTACTAACAATAACAGTCATCTCTTGATCAGTAATCGTGTGATGCACTAAAAAACAAAGCGCTTGGTCAGTGTAGTAGCTTGCATTTGGCAAGCGTTGCTCTGGGGCCAACCCCTGCTCTTCAAATAATTTTTCTTTGTATATTTCTGAGCATGCTCCAGAGAAGCATGGTACTCCGTCTTCTTCCATCTGGCTTATAACAAAATCTCTTAATGACTTATTGTTAAACACAAGCTGATTAAACCCAGACTTTATTTTAATGTAAACCCGATAATATGCATTTAAATTACCTTCAACATCATCAAACGCTGGTACATCTAGAAATTTAAACTGACTTAAAACGCTAATCAGAACATTCGCATGATGATTTCGTTTTGATATCCAATCAGGCAACTTTGCAAGTTGCTTTAAACCAATAGCAGCCTGAAACTCTGTCATTCTGAAATTTGAGCCGGCACTTTCGGTTAACCATCTAAACCCCGCTGGGTGATCTTTCTGAAACACAGCATCGTAGCTGCGTCCAATGTCTTTATACGCCCATGCACTTTTGTAGGCATCTGTGTCCTCTAATAGGAGCATGCCACCTTCGCCACCTGTGGAAATTATCTTATCCTGACAGAAACTGAATATTGATGCATGTCCCCATGCACCAACCGGCTTGCCAGCAACAACAGCACCATGCGCTTGCGCGCAATCTTCAATCACCTTCAAATGATGTTGATTAGCAAGCGCCATAATTGCCACCATATCGCAAGGACGTCCGCCAATATGTACCGGAATAATCGCTTTTGTTTTATCGGTAATTAATGACGCTATGGATTCAACAGATATATTCCCACTATCAAAATCTACGTCGGCAAAAACCGGAGTTGCGCCAACGAGTAACACACAACTGGCAGAAGCTACATAACTCCGGCTGGTAACAATCACTTCATCACCGGCTTTTATATCCAACACTCGCAAGGCAAGCTCTAAAGCCACGGTGCCGTTTGAAAGTGCAATACCATGCTTTTTACCCACGGATTTTGCATATTCAACTTCAAACAACTTACCTAACTCACCGGTCCAATAGTTAACTCTTCCAGAGATTAAAGTCTGTGTCGCTGCGGCTACTTCGTCAGCCTCGTAAAATGGCCATGGTGATAATAAAGGGTGGTTTAACACGTAAATTCAACTCTTATAATTTATTTAAAATTCTTGCAGGATTACCGACAACGGTTGTACGAGCAGAAACACTTTTGGTCACTACAGCACCTGCACCTACGATAGCATAATCGCCAATCTCCAACCCGGGCAATACAACGGCACCGGACCCAATTAGCACACCTTTCCCTACCCTTACTCCACCACCCAAGACAGCATGGGGCGCAATATGTACAAAATCTGCGACCAGACAATCATGATCAACCACAGCTGCATGATTAATAATACAGTGGGAGCCTACAGAAGCATCTGGAGCCACAATAGATAGCGCTGCTAAAAAAGTACCCTGGCGAATTTCAGATGTCTTGGCCACTACGGCTGCAGGATGGATTACACTAAAAAAACCAAACTTATCCAGAGAATTAGCCAAATGTTCTCTTGTTTTGCAATTACCTATCGCAAAATGTAGACTAACGCCGACCTTATCAGGAATATCGGACGTACTGTAAATCTGCAAACCCGAGTTCACTCCAGCTGCCCTATCATCAACAAAACCTGAGCAATCCATCATGGCGCCTTGCATTGCATCCAATACAACTTTACCATGACCGCCAGCACCATAAATATATCGGTTCATCTATGTGTTGTTTCCTGTAAATCGTGACATAGTCGCCTCACCTTCAGCACTAATACCTTCACTTAAAAAAACCTTCTTAACAGTCAGTAGCAGTATTTTAACATCAAGCCAAAAGGACTGATGATCAACGTACCACACGTCTAATTTAAACTTATCTTCCCAACTAATAGCATTACGTCCATTTACCTGAGCCAGTCCTGTCACACCAGGACGTACTTGATGCCGTCTAGCTTGCTCAACTGAATATAAAGGCAAATACTCCATCAATAGCGGTCTTGGGCCAACTAAACTCAAATCACCTTTGAGCACATTAAATAACTGAGGGAGCTCATCTAAACTATATTTTCTTAAGAAATTACCAAGTGAAGTCATCCTATATTCATCAGCAAGCAACTGATTACTGTTATCTCTAGTGGATAACATAGTTCTAAATTTATAGATATAAAATGGCTTTGCATTTAAGCCAGGACGTTGCTGTACAAATAAAACCGGCTTACCCATTCTAATTAATACCAATACATAAGTGGCAGCGATCAAAGGCCACAAAATTAGCAAACAGGAAAATGCAACAATAAAGTCAAACAAACGCTTCAAGATAACTCCTGATAATATCTCAACCAAGCCTCACTCAACTTTTGGCTTGAAAAATACTCACATACTCTTTTATGTGCTGCCACACCCAAATCAATCCGCAATTGTTTATTTATCAAAGTATTTTCCAAACACAACTCAATCGCTGCAATATTTCTAGCATCAAACAGCAATCCAGTCTCACCATCTACCACAGCGTCATTAATACCATAAATTCTTGAACCAATTGTAGGGATACCTACTGCGGCCGCCTCAACAATCACGTTGCCAAAGCCTTCACGATAACTTGGTAAGCAAAGTACATCCGATGCTGCCATATATTCTTCTGGCACTGGTGTGAAGTCAACAAAGTTCACTTGTTTTTCTATACCACTAATAATTCCCCGTATTTCAACAAGTAGATTTTCTTCATCCACACCTACTATTAGCAGTCTGGCATTTTTATGTTTACGCGCAACATTTGCAAAAGCCACAGCCAAATCCAAAATGCCTTTATCGCGATTTAATCTACCAATAAACAAAAAAACAACATCATTATCGCTGATTGAACAAGCTTCTCTTATACGCGCCCTAGCGCTATCATTAATTTTGAATTTACTCAAATCAACGCCAGATATAGAACCTTTAAGCAGCACATTAGATTTTTCTGACCTAACCACTCCCTCGTTCAATAAAAATTGACGCTGAGAAGGGCTATCTACCAAAATATGAGTGCTAAAACTGACGATTAGCTTATCAAAACCTTTGAGTATCATCCTTGCTAGGCCAGTTTTTGTAGCCCAAACTTGACCGGTGAAGGTGTGTATTCTGACATTAACTCCTGTAATCAATGCTGCCAACATTGCAAGCAATCCAGCCTTAGGTGTTACTGAGTGAACAATATTAAAATCATACTGATTAAACAACCTTATTAATTGCCAAAGTGCTATCAAATCTCTCCATAAAGATATTTTTCTTTTTATTCCAACGGGGATAACTGTGATGAACGACTCCAGGCCACGCAAGTTATCACCTTCATTAATGTCTAATGCGACATAAATATCATAATACTCGCTCAGTCGCTCAATTGGTTGCCTCAAGAAAGCATTAATTGTCATGTGAGACGACACAACAAAGCAGATTTTTTGTTTCAATTAAATACCTTTAACTTATCATAAGTTATGAGTCATAGATTTTTCTGTTTGAAGTAAATGCCTAAAATTTATTGCTAATATATGAGTTTACATCCTGTCTACTTTTGGACCTAACTTATAAACTCTCACCAACTCTTTTAAACCATCTTCAATCGAGGTTACTTTATTAAAACCCAACTCCGATTCAATCTTATCTTGAGAGTATATAGTGGTATTAATAAGAGCATCGACTCTAGTTCTAGTAAGTGGAAATTTTGGAATATTGCCCAACGTATTACTTATAAAACTAGCAATTAATTTAGGCACTCTCATTTTAGGTGCACTGCGATTCAATTCTGTAACAATTGCATTAACAAAGGTTTCTATAGAGCAATTACAAGAAACATTAAAAACTTTATTTTTGGCAAGTTCATTAAATCCACACTCAATCAATGCACTTGCTACATTATTCACATGCGTATAATTTACTACAGCACCAGGCTTGCCTATGTAAAAGAATAATCCTCTATCAATAACAGAAACCATATTAAATAAAGATTGATTTGGCATATTGCCACCAAAAACATTTGATGGCCTTAAAATACAACTGGTAATAAGGCCCTTATTAGTAGCATCAGTAATAAGCTTGTCAGCAATCGTTTTAGTAACCTCATATGTACCAAGTGGAGCAAGTGGGGTATCTTCTGTAACTATTTGAACCTTATCTTGTGATGAATGAATACGCCCATATGCCCCTACACTACTTAATTGAACCCAATGAATCTTCTTACCTGTTATAACTGTGCTTTTAGAAACTGCAACCAATAAGCGCTTTGTAGCCTCAACATGTAGACTATACATCGCTAATTCGTTATGAATTTCTCCAGCACAATTAAAAAATACGTCACAACCCGATACAAAGCTATCCAAAGAAAAATCTAACGAACTAAGATCTCCAAATATAACTTCAACGCCTTTAGGAAAGGTACTATTTACATTACGGGTTAAAACCCTGACTGAGCATCCCCTATCAATTAACATATTCAGTAAAGCCCGACCAATAAAACCATTGGCACCTGTGACACAAATATTAATAGCCTGCATCGAAAAAACTTTCTTCACAATCTAACGGTTTAATATTTAAAGGAATAATAAATAGTTACTAGAACTAACAAATGACTCTAACACTTATAAAAAGTTAGAATAAAAGCAACGTTATCCTCAAGCCGAAAGTAAATTATTATGAATTAGAAAAGAGTCTAATCGCGAAAACTGCTCTTTCCGCGTAAGTCCATCACTTGCCTCTTTAGGCAAGATCAGAGCATCTTTTTTTCCGTTGATCTTAAGCTCAATCCACTTCTCTAGTTGATTAGCAATTACCTCAGGATCATTACTAACCATACCAGCTTTCCGCTCTTTAATAAGCTCAGCAGCTACGCCATTCTCTGCGCCAATCGATAAAATAGGATGGCGTGCACCAAAGTACTCGAATAATTTACCGGTATATACTCCACGTTCACTTTCATGATTCCAAAGTAACAGTAATAAAATATCGCTTTCCACCTGAATCTGTAACGATTGTTGATATGAAACAGGGTCTGATATTGACACCATACTTTCAACATTGCATTTCACTATCATTTCTTTTAAGTCTGATAAATATCGACCGTAAAAATGTATATGCACGCGATCAGAATTTTTTAATAATTTTAGGGCAAGAAATAGAGGAGATGGATCACGTTTTCCAGAATAGATCATTCCCGTATACACTATATTTAGTTTATTTTTTGAGAAAATACTATTTGTTGAATCAAAAATGTTTTCTTGATCAAATCCATTTAATATACTTGCCACTGGTAGCCCAGTCTTAATGCGCAAGATCTCAGCTAAATGGTCGGAAACGGTAACAACAGCAGATGCTGTTTTCAACACACGAGTTTCAATCTTCCTCTCAAACCTCTTTCGCCATTCGGGAAATTGATAATAAGGGTTATCTGTCCATAAATCTCTAAACTCAGCCACCCAAGGCACATTAAACTTAGCGGCTAATTCTTTAGCGACCAATAATGAAGTAAGAGGATGTGCGCTTGCGTAAATCAAGTCTGGAGCCCAGCCACCTCGAATCAACTCCCCTCCTGCTTTTACGGCAAGCGGATACCAACCGATTTGCCCATCTGGAAAATTTAACAATGTTTTATAGAGTCTGCCTAAACGATTTAGAATTGAACTGCCACTAGAAAAACCTTGCTTAGATACCTTTGCTCTTCCCCCTAGAACTACTTCAGGTAACGCGTTAACATTTACCCATTTTGTATAAATAGTTCTAGAAACTGGAAAAGTTGTAACTAGTGAAGGTGAAAAAGGCTGATCATTAGCAGAGATAACTCTAACATCGTAACCTTTACTTAACCAATACTCAGCTAACTTCCCTGTACGTACAGCGCCAATATTATTATATGGAGGAAAAAAGTATGAGATTAATAATATTTTCATATTTATATATTGACTTGAGTGCAAACTGAGCTAGGAAATTACTTTGTTAAAGAAGCAGATATAAGCGCACCTGCATCTGCATTCCCATAGAGACTTTTAGTCGAAATAATACTGCTTTGCATTTTAGTTACAGCCAAATAAATCAACTCTTTATCAGCTCCAACTAGGACGTTTGCACCACATTCAGTTAACTCGACCCATTCCGTTTCATTTCTTGTGGTAATACATGGCTTACCAAAAAAGTAAGCTTCTTTTTGTAAACCACCGCTATCTGTTACTACTAGTTTGCAATGATTTAAGAGCCAGATCATTTCCAAATAACCAACAGGGTCAAGTAATTTAATCTTTCCGATATTATAATTACCATTTAGGAGAATTTTTTTTGTACGTGGATGTATAGGCAGTACTACGGGTATATCCTCTGCTATATTCCTCAAAGCTTCGATAATATTAGTCAAGCGCTCTGGGCTATCAGTATTTTCTGCTCGATGAATAGTACTAAGAATAAAATTATTACTTTCTATGCCCAATGGTTGTCTAGCTTTATTTTGATAATATAAAGCTGCGTCATACATGACATCGCCAACTTGGTGAACAATTTCTCCAGAAATTCCCTCTTGAGCTAGATTATTAGTAGCAATATGAGTCGGAGTAAATAACAAAGAACTAGAATGATCGGTAAGAATACGATTGAGTTCTTCTGGCATCTGCCTATTAAAGCTACGTAAACCTGCCTCTACATGAGCTACTGGAACATGCAATTTAGCAGCAGCTAAGGCGCCGGCAAGAGTTGAATCAGTGTCTCCATAGACTAAAACCTTATCAGGCTTCTCTGTTATTAAAACAGACTCAATAGCTTCCAGCATCCTTCCAGTATTTTGCCCATGCGTCCCGCCTCCCACACCTAAATTATATGCAGGCTTAGGAATATCCAGTTCACTAAAGAAAATATCAGACATATTGGAATCATAATGTTGTCCTGTATGTAAAATGATTTCATTCACACTATCTATTTCAAGCAATTTACGCGAAACTACAGCCGCCTTAACAAACTGAGGCCTAGCACCTACAACAGTAATGATTTTCATGTTTTAAGTAAAATATTAATGATTATTAAAAATATTATAGCCAAACTAAAGTGCCATAAAAATACAGGTACCTTATAGAGACGCTGACTAAAAAATACATATCCAGATATACGAAGACTATTGGACAATAAAGTGGATGCAATTGCACCCCATACACCAAAAACCGGAACCAGCGCTACGCACATCACACTACCCAAAACCCCAGATATTATGTTTATCTTGCTAAGTATTGTTGTTTTCTTGTAAATATCCATGCCTAAGAAAAACATATATGAACCAGCAATGACAGCTGACAGCATTAAATAAAAAAGATATTTTGACGCAGCAGTAAACTGAACACCTGCGAATAAAGTGATGATCAACTCAGAATAAAATGTCACTATTATCAATAGTGCAATCGAAGAGTAGCCAGTTATTTGGAATACTTTGGCTATAAGAACTCTCGTTTCAGGTTTTTCATGCTCACCGTAAACCATTGGTGTCATTGCTGAGCTAATCACATAAAATCCCAGACTAACAATAGTGCTTAACCTCACGGCTGCACCATAATAGCCGAGCTCCACCAACCCAATATTGCTACCTATCATTAATCTATCAATGCTGGCTGTTAGAGCGACGCCTATTGAAGACAGCACTAATGGCAAAGAATATTTAAGCAACTCCCTTAACACTTGAACATCAATATTTTTAAATAAAGGTAAAGTTCGATATTGTTTTATTAGAACTCCTAAGCCAATCAATATCCCTACTACCCCGCTCAGAATTTGTGACAAGAAATACTGCTCAACTCCCAATCTATTAACACTTGTGAAATATAAAACTAACGCTAGATTGCTAACTACTATCGCCATATTAATGGTGACTGAATATTTTGCTTGGCTAGTAAAGCGGAATTTAACTTGTAACAGGTTAACAATTGCGAGTATTAAAAAATGAAAACAAATTAATGCAGTATATTGTGCGTAGGAGGATGAGAGGTTTAAGATTTCTAACCACTGAAATCTGCTTAGATAAACTAAAACGCCAAAACTTCCAAACACGGCCAAAGTGAACCATAACGCAGTTGTGATTATTTTATATTTTCTACGGTCATTTTCAGCCTCAGGCAACAACCGACCAACGGCTTGATTGATCTCTAATGGCAATACTAACAATAGAATTGTAGATGTAGCAGCGATAAACTCAACAAAACCAAAATCTGCCGGGCCTAGCTGTCTTGTATAAATAGGCAGCAATAAAAGCCCAGCAGCCCTAGCCAAAAACATAGGTAATGCATAAATGACTACATCTTTAAAAAAACGTTGAATCATATAGGGCTGTTTCTTACTTCACTTAAAACTCTTTGTTTTAAGTGAACGTTGTGTTCAAGCTGTAGAGCTTTACTACCACACTTAGCAACATAACTTCCCACTTGATGCCTCCAATTATCTTGAGATAAACCCCATCCCCAATAATACGAAAGGCTCAAGGGATTGCATTCCCATGCCCTGACAGCATCCCCTCCTTCTAGGAGACGCATATAATTTTCAGCAACAGTACGAGTACTCCAATGCTTACTAACAAAATCGAAAGCGCGCCTCCCAATATCTAATCTATAACTTTCATCGTCAATCAGTTTACGAATAGCCTCCTTGACCTCAGAAGGTAATACATAAAGTGTAGGGGGAACCTCACAAGCGGGATTGTCTATTTTGTACTGCTCTGCATAATAGCCCCCTACAATAACGGGCTTTGCATATATCGCTGCCTCTGTTGCAAGCATTGCCATAGGTACATCCGAATACAGTTCATCCAGCACAAAATCACAATTCGAAAGCTCTTTTAGAACAACACTATTAGGCACATTCACCAGCTCTATCAAATCTATTTCATAGCCTTCTGCACGTAATTCCTCCACAGCATTTTTAAATATCATGCTGCCTTTAGCTAAAGGCCTTGATGGGGCATGAACAATACGCACTGCTCGCGTGGCCTCACGCGATTTTGGTTTGTCATGAGGTTTATTCACGGGCATACCAAGCATATGAAGACGGATAAAATTACGCGTGAAAAACTGACCGGTAGCGGTATGGTTAACAATGACATCCGCATACTTTTCTACTTTACAAATCCGTCGAGATTGCGTAGATACTTCTCTTTCCGCCTTTAAATGATCAAAGGGCTTGCCTAAATCATCTAGATGTTTTCCACTAAGATAGGCAGGCCTTGCATCACTACCTAAATAAACTACTATTATTTTCTTTTTTAGCAGTTTGAGGATAAATAAATCATTGAATTTAAAGAAGGATCCAGAGCCAGGAAATACAAACACATCACAACGAAATATTGCATACAAAAATACACATAAACGCAAGAATGCCTCTAGGAAATACCCAATACTCCTAATCAATGAAAACCTAGCACCACGTAGCTGTGCAAGTTGCAAATAGGTGCTTTTAAGGAAGTAATCAGATTCCTGATAACCGAATTTATTTGGCATTAGCACAAAATGCTCACACGGCACATTCAACTCATCTAGCCCTGCTTTTAACCCAGCAAAATAACCAGCTACTTCACCAGGCCCAATACATACTCGTGAAACATTCACCCTAAGCCTTTACCGTGTATTTCATATAAAAACTCTTAGGAACCAACTCTAATTTGTACATCAACCAAAAGAATGGTCTTAAAAGCTCAAAAGTCTTTTTGTATGTTTTGTAGTCTTTGTATGTTTTCTTAGGTAATGTCATTAAGCGTTCGAACTCGTCATCTGAGAATCCTAAACGTTTCTTAACATATTCAACTAGATCATCCTCAATATGAGGTGCCTCTTGCATTAAACCTAGCGCCTCTTCACGAGACATCCAACCATTGCGGCAATATGCCGAATATCCAGCAATGCGGAAATCTATTCCCCAGCGCGTAGGAAGGAAATGGCTGTGATAAAAGGCTGTGAATCGGTTTTCTAAATGATGACCGCCGTACCATTGCCAGCCATATTTTTCTGCCAGCAATTTCTTAGCAGCTTCTTTATCGTAGTCCATATAATAAAGAGGACGTACTTTTTTAATCCTGCCCAAAATCATCCAACGGAGAAAATCTTTGAACCATAAATTAGGGAAAGTTTTTAGTTTATAAGTACCAAACTGTTTTTGTACAGATTCAATATATTTACCATCCATATAAATCCAGCCCAAAGGTGCAACGCCTTCGGTACGGAACGAGTGACCTTCAATCATGTATTTAATACCAAATTTCTCGGCAGCCTTGTATAGCGTGGTAGCCAATGCGATATCTGTAGGCGTTTCCAGGTCTTTAACACCAGCTTTAAAGAAAGATCGATAAATATCGTCATATTCTTTGTTATCTACAACGATAGTGAATAAATCAACACCTAGCTTTTCTAATACATTATGGATGTTCTCTGTCGCGATTGTTGAATTCCAAGTGTTATCAAAATGAGCAGCTAAAACTCTAAGTCCATATTTAGTGACCATTTCATGAACGAGGTAAGATGAGTCACAGCCGCCACTCACACCAATAATGGCATCATACTTTTTACCCTTACCGGCAGCTTTGATTTCCTCAATCATTTTGTCTAATCGAGCTTGTCCTTCTTTACCAGTAGGATACTCAGACTCTAAGGACTCAATTTGATGGCAATAATTACATACGCCTGCATCATCAAAAGAGATATTAGGCACTGCCTCATCATATATACAACGCGAACAAATTTGTTTACTCATTACACTCTCTTAAGCAAAAATTGCATCTTGATCTTTTCGGCTTGGGAACTTAATCAACACGCCCAAATCTTTACCTTGAAATACAGCCATGCTACCTACAGCAACCGCGGATGCTCCCGACTGCTGCACTACAGCCTTAATGTCATCGAGCGAACCGGCCCCGCCACTCGCGACCACAGGTATGCGTACAGCATTAACTACATCTTGAACTAACTTCAAATCAAATCCACTCCATGTACCATCACGGTCAATGGAGTATAAAAGGATCTCGCCAGCGCCCATTTCTTCAACAAATTTTGCTGCGGCTACAGGAGTCATTCGAGTATCTTTTGTTCCCTGATGGGTGCGTGCCGAATAGCCGCCTAACAAGCCTTTTTTAATGTCTATGGATACTACAATCGCTTGATTGCCAAATTCGGCCGCGGCTTGGCGAATTAAATCAGAACCTTCAAATGCTGCTGCTCCCAAACAGACCTTTTCAACACCTAAATTAAATAAACGACGCATATCGTCCAAAGTATTTACGCCTCCGCCATAGCAGATAGGCATAAAACATTCACTCACAACCTTCTCTAGGGTTTCATAATCAATTCCCAGACCATGTGTGGTTGCTTCTATGTCTAAGAGAATTAACTCATCAACCTCTTTTTGATTAAATATACGAACCGCATTGACAGGATCTCCCACATAAGTAGGATTTTTAAACTTAACCGTTTTTACAAGCGCACCATTACTCATTAAGAGGCAGGGCATTAATCTGGTAGCAAGCATCGTTACATACCTATGAAATTTTTAAAAAGCTGCATACCGTACCGATGGCTTTTTTCTGGATGGAATTGCACACCCATCACGTTCCCTCGCTGTACACCCGAAGTAAAGTCGTATCCATAGTGCGTTCTAAATAGCTCATCATTAGTATCTTCACACTCATAATGGTAAGAGTGTACAAAGTAAAATCTGGCGTCATTTTCTAATTGATTCATTAATGCATGCTGCTTTGAAGCAACAACCCGATTCCACCCCATATGAGGTACTCGTAGTAACGAATCTTGAGCGTCAAATTTAAAACGCTTTACCTTACCAGGTATTAGACCAAGCCCTGACTTCAACCCCTCTTCGCTTCCACTAGAAAGTAGTTGCATACCCAAGCAGATACCTAACATAGGTATACCTTCTTCAGCCTTGTCTCTAATCGGCTGAACCAGTCCTAATTTCTCAAGCTTGTCCATTGCGTTATCAAAACTACCAACTCCAGGAAGTAATAGTTTCGAGGCATTTTGTATATCGTTAATGTTTGCAGATGCCATAGCCTGGCCACCTGCTTTTTTTATCATATTAAGCACTGAACCTATATTGCCAGCGCCATAATCTAATACCAATATCACGTTATACCTTCTAAAAAGTCATTATTTGAGTTAACTAACTTGATCGCTTTTTTATAAACCATTTTGTAAGCGGTAATTAGCTATCCACTCATCATTAATGGTACGTAGAACTTTTGCAGGGCTTCCGCCAATCATTACATTATCTGGCACATCTTCAGTTACAACAGTCATTGGTAACACTATCACTTGATTACCAATAGTTACTCCTGGGTATATCGATGATGGTCCTCCAATATAACAACCACTACCAATTTTAGTTGGCTTGCGCACAATCCATGGATTACCACTTCGATTATCCATCATGATGTTGGATAAGGATGAGCTATGAGACCAAACAAGAGCTCCAACCGCAAAAGTGGTATGTGAACCGACTATTAAGCCACCTGATGCATCAAGAACTACATTTTCGCCAACCCAGACATGTTCACCACAAACTAGACTATCTGGTGAAATTATTTTTGCTGACTCTCTTACTCTACATCCATGAGGCAATCCAAGCATCGCAGCACGCTCATCATCAGTCATGGCCAATGCAAGTAATTTTCGTAGAATATCTTCTCTTAAAGCTTGTGTACGCTCAGTGTCTACAAAGCTAAGGTCATCAGATGCCCATAAAGCTTGAGCTAATCTGATAATACCCTCTTTGACAGCGTCACTCATTTAGTTGCATTCATAATCGCATCCACAACAGTATCCACCTCAACCCCACCAAAACAAGGTAGTGTAATTGTCGTTTGTTCTAACAGAGTTGCATTCTTTTGTGGGTCAGCATACTTACTCATGAAATATGTACCGCTACTCATTGCATAGGTACCAATAGTTGTTTCAACTCCTACTTTTCGCAAAGCCAACACTAGAGCATCACGATTACAGTTTTCTGGTACTTTAAAGACAAGTGACTGAATATTAGAGCGCGCCCCAGCAGTGATTTCCTGAGGTACGAATCCTAATGGCTCAAGTTTCGAAATGTAAGCATTGCGAACGTTATTGCGCTCATCAACGATATATTCAATTCTTGCAAGTTGTTTGCTTGCCATAATCGCTTGAAGTTCTGGCAGCCTAAAGTTGTATCCATAATCAACAAAATCCATGGCTATACCTTTTAAGCCTTTAGCGCCATGCATAAGTTTTACGTCTAGCCAGTCTGCCCAATCATCACGATTAGTGGTGATTGCACCACCTTCACCGCTACTGATTAGTTTACGTGGATGAAAGCTGAAACATGTTAGATCGGCAATAGAACCACAGCGCTGTCCATTTTCAGCGCTGCCTATGCCACAAGCTGCATCCTCAATTAATGGCAAACCATGCTTCTCACAAATTGCTTTGATCTTAGTAATACCTGCTGGACTACCTAGGGCATCTACAAAAATCACGGCTTTAGTACGCGCATTGATTTTCTTCTCAAGCTCTTCTGGCAACACATTAAAAGTTTGGGTATCGACATCAGCAAATACAGGCGTTGCGCCCAAGTCCTCTACAACATTAGCTGTTGCAGGAAACGAAAAGTCAGACACAATAACCTCATCACCTTTGCCTATATTTAACAGTTTGAGGCACACCCATAATGCAGTGGTTGCTGACGTCATTAAAAAGGCATGCTTAGCACCGGTATATTCTGCCAGCTGCTTACGCAATAGCTCTACATTATGACCACGTGTAAATATACCACTCTCAAAAACCGCTTTAAATTCTGCTTCAACCTCATCGTAGGCAATGTAAGGTTTCATTAAACGGATGTTATTCATACTAACCCCTTAATATTATTCTTATACCACTCGAGGGTTTCACGTAAGCCTTGTTCAAAATCTGTTAATGAGTAATCAATCATTTGGTTTACTTTTTCATTACTTGCATTGTGGCATAGCACATCAGATTTACGTTCAGGTTTATTAACAACATCCCCACTGTATTGCATTTCTGCACATATCTTGAGCAATAAATCTTTAATTGAGATTTGATTGTCTGTGGAAATATTTACTGACTCCCCTTTAGGCATTACATCATAAAGCTTAACAACAGCATCAACTGTATCGTGCACGTAAATAAAGTCACGGCTTTGCGTACCAGCACCATGCAATTCAGGTGCGATATTGCTTAAAATTCTCCAAGCAGTGATAGGAATTATCCCAGCCAAATATCCTTTGTAATTTTGCCTAGGCCCATAATTATTAAATGGTCTAACAATAAAGGCATCAAGGTCAAACATCTTGACGTAGCTCTCCACTGCATGGTCAGCTGCTGCCTTTCCTGCTGCATAAGTCGTAGTAGGGTTTTTAGGATGAGCCTCATCCATAGGCTCGTACACCGCGCTACCATACACTTCAGAAGTAGAAAAATGACAGAGCGTTTTAAATAACCCACGGCGTTGAAGCTCTAACAAATTAAGCACTACATTAACATTGGTAGAAAATGCATTAGCTGGATTTAAAAAGGAATAATTTAATGCTTTAGTTGCACAATTAAATACCGAATCGATTTTATGATTTACAAAGATATACTCTAAACTAGTCGCCAACTCTGCATCATCACGATACAAGGTCACTAAACCTGTGCTTAATGCATCTTTTAGGTTATCTTCATCCCCAGTGAATAGATTGTCTATAACAACGACTTCTATTGCGCCATCCTTTAAAAGACGATCAACAAGATGGCTACCTATAAAGCCAGCACCTCCAGTAACTAAAACTCGGCTGCCAGAAATTTTTGGTCTATTTGTTATCAAGCCTGATTCCTTCTTAAGCGTTCATTGTGTTATCAGCGTGTTCAAGAATTTTTAATACTCGAATCGCCTGCTCTGGACCAGAGTCCGATTGCTTATTAGTACGAATACAATTAGCAAAATGTTCTAAGCTGTTATATAGAGCATCTTGCTCAGGTATATAAGGTATCCAAATGTCACCCACACGTGTTTTAACTGCGTAGTCTTCATACTCCACATCACTACCTGCCAACACATCAACACCCTTGTCATAGATGGTCAACTTTTCGGTAGATGGCTTAATGTCATCAAAAACTACCATTTTCTTAGTGCCTGCAACAATCAGCTTTCTCTCTTTTAATGGCGAAATCCAGCTAGATTGAATATGTGCAATGAAGTCGTGATATCTCAGCATTAGAAACGTCAGACTTTCTTTAGGATTGTACTTTTTCTCACCTACGGCTTTGATATAAAAAGGTTCTTTACCATCTGACAGATAATCAATAATTGATAAATCATGCACAGCCAAATCAGCCATTGCACTTACATCTTTCTTAATCTGCCCTAGATTCATGCGCATTGCTTCTATGTAAAGCAACTCTCCTAAATCACCAGAAGTGATTAACTCCCGTATTTTCTGTATACAGGGGTGATACATCATGATGTGATCGACATGAATAATCAAACCTTTACTCGAAGCCAATGCTGTCAACTCTTCAGCTTCCTTTACGGTAGCTGTAAATGGTTTTTCCACGTAGACATGTTTACCCGCATTCAGAGCATCTTTTACTATTTGAAAGTGTGCAGAGGTTTCAACAGCTACAGCTATAGCCTGAATTTCAGGCTTAGCTAATAGCTTTTTATAGTCGACTTCATAGTTCGAATGTTCAACATACAGATTTTTAGCTTTTTCAAGCCGTGATTCTTTCAAGTCACAAATGGTATGCAGCTTAAGTTGCTTATTTGCATAGATATTTTTTGCAACATTTGGTCCCCAATAACCATATCCTATTAGTGCAACATTCATACAGCCTCACTAGCATTTTTTATATTAGCAACCTGCCCACATACACTACACTTATGATGGCTATCTAAGCGATTGCCACATTCGCATACATAAGCAACAACTTTAGCTGGATTGCCCATCACTAAAGCATGATCTGGCATGCTCTTAGTCACCACACTGCCTGCAGCAACCATTGCATACTGCCCAATAGTAATTCCGCAAACTATTGTGGCATTAGCACCCAGGCTTGCTCCCTTTTTAACTAAAGTAGGAGTGATTTTCCAATTTGAATTAAATGCACGTGGTACTTTATCATTAGTAAACGACACATTAGGTCCGACAAACACATCGTCCTCAATAGTAACGCCACTATACACAGATACACTGTTCTGAACTTTGCAGTTGTTGCCTATGCTTACACCATGGTCTATATAAACATCTTTGGAAATGATGCAATTAGAACCTATCGTGACATTTTCACGGATCTGCACATTTATCCAAACTTTTGTGCCGTTACCAATGTTGGCCTGATTAGAAACATTAGCGCTTGAATGAATAAACACATCACTCATAGAGACTCCAGTACCGCCGCAGCTACTCTGTGAATCAAAGCATCACTCAAGTAGGGACTCATTGGTAAGCTCATAACGCGCTTTGCTATTGACTCAGAAATTGGGAATGAACCTTCAGATTGATTCATGTGTGCAAATACAGGCTGCAGGTTGAGCGGAATCGGATAATGAACTGCTGTAGGCACGCCAAGATCTTTTAATTTTTGCTGAACAGCACTACGGCCATCAACCAATATCGTATATTGTGCATATACCGACGCGTTAAAGGATTCGACATAAGGTGTCGTAACGTGATTTTTTAACAATTCATTATACTTTCCTGCAATCGTATTACGCGCGATAACTTCTTCTGGAAATATATCCATCTTGGCTAACAATACTGCTGCTTGAATAGTATCTAATCTGCCATTTACCCCGAGTCTTGCATGATAATAATGCTTCTCTTGCCCATGCGCTCGAATTTCCCGCATCACTTTAGCAAGCGCATCATCATTGGTAAATAACGCACCACCATCACCATAGGCACCTAAGGGCTTGCTCGGAAAAAAGCTAGTTGAGCCTATAGTACTTAAGGCACATGACTTTTTACCTTTGTAAGTTGCGCCAAATGATTGTGCTGCATCCTCAATCACGGGTAGTCCATGCTTATCTGCTATTGCGTTAATCGCATCAAAATCAGCACATTGGCCATATAAACTAACAGGCATAATTGCCTTAGTTTTCGGTGTAATTGCGGCCTCGATCTTTGCAGGATCAATGTTGTATGTTTGGGGGTCAATATCCACAAAAACCGGCTTTGCACCTAACAAAGCAATCATTTCCCCTGTTGCAATAAAAGTAAATGGTGAGGTAATCACTTCATCACCAGCCCCTATACCTAACGCCATCATTGCAATCATCAACGTATCTGTACCACTACTAGCACCGATACAATGCTTCACACCCACATATTCAGCTAATTTAGATTCAAGTTCTGCAACCTCTGGCCCCATAACATATTGACCATGCTCCAACACTTTGTTAATTCGAGCCTTGACGTTATCTTCTATATTTTTGTACTGGCTTTTTAAATCTATAAATGGAATTGTTTCGTTCATAACTTATCCGATAAAAACACAATTGTTATCTACTAGTTTGTAGTGCTGACCAGTTTCAGAGCAGGTTGTTTCAACCTCGTTTCCCATTGGGAATTGGAGCCTTGCCCCGTGTCGACTAATCCAACCAATTTGTTTTGCTGGTACACCAGCCATTAACGCATAGGCTGCAACATCTCTGTTTACAACAGCGCCTGCCCCAATAAATGCATATTCACCAATAGTTACACCACAAACGATTGTGCAATTAGCGCCAAGCGTTACACCGCGTTTCACTAAAGTATTACGATATTCGTTTTTTCGTGAAACAGCAGAGCGTGGATTATAAACATTAGTAAAAACCATGCTTGGACCACAAAAAACATCATCTTCCAAGGTCACATTGTCATACACAGACACATTATTTTGAATTTTGACGTTCGTACCTATTGTGACATTGTTACCCACAAAAACATTTTGCCCCAATGAACAATCACTACCTATTTTTGCGCCAGCACAAACATGTACCCAATGCCAAATACGAGTATTGTCTCCAATCTGAGCGCCTTCATCCACAATTGCGCTTGGATGTATTGTTACAGTCATGCTTAGTAATCCAAAGGTAACGCCACACGCTTACCATCTCTAGCTGATAAATATGTTGCGACAATTACTTCTAATGATTTCAACCCTTCACGACCATCAGTTTCAGGCTCAGCTTCGCCACGCATCACTTTAATGACATTATCGTAGTAAAGTGGGTGCCCAAAACCATACACGGATGTTGTTTCATAGCTAGCTTCTTTTACCTGCGCATCTTCAGGCTGCTCATCAGCAAACTCCCAGTGCTGCACCTCGTTGACAGCCATTCCACCGATTCTAACCGTGCCTTTTTCACCCAAAATAGTAATGCTACCCTCAAGATTTTTAGGATAAGTCAACATAGTGACATTCATAGAGCCTAAAGCCCCACTACGCCAACGTAAGCTAATCACTCCTGTATCTTCTGCTTCGATATCTCGCTCTAAAGTTGCGGTATAAGCTTGTAAACTTTCCAAGGGTCCAATTAGCCACTCAATTAAATCAACATAATGGCTAGCTTGGTTCATGAATGCACCGCCATCATATTCCCATTTACCACGCCACTCGCCTTGATCATAATAAGACTGTGGGCGCGTCCAGAACACATTCAGATTAACCATGTAGATTTTACCAAAACGCTTTTGCTCTATTGCTTTTTTAAGCATTTGCAACGTTGCGTTACGTCTGTTTTGCTTAACAACAAACAGTCTGACACCAGCTTGATCACAAGCTTTTACCATGCGTTTTCCATCTTCCCAGCGTGTTGCCATGGGTTTTTCGGTCATGACACTACGGCCGGCTTGAGCAATTTCTATTGCTTGATCTGGATGCAGACCAGAGGGTGTGGTTAAAATAAAAACATCAGCATCAGAGCCTGCCAACATTTCCGTCAACGATCCAAATGCTTTAGCGCTAGTAGTTTTAACTGCCTCAGCCAATGCTGTAGGGTTAATATCACATACAGCAACTAGATCAGCATAAGCCTCGTGCTGTTTAATTGCAGCGAAGTGATTTTGTGCAATTCGACCACAGCCAACAAGGGCAAAGCGGATTTTTCTATCGGCAATTGGAGCTGGAAATTTGTACATTATTAGCTTCTCTTAAATTATTATTTCTTAAAATCCAGGCTTAGAAATCTAAGCCTTAAAATCTAAATACGGTTAATCCTAGCGCTGCAGCCTCATGCCTGTTATATAAGGCTTTAATATCAGCAAGCACTGGTTTATCTGATTTCATCATAGCTTTTAGCTGAGCAATATCCATTTCACGATAAGCCTTGTGTCCAACAGCAACGACAAGTGCATCTACACCAGATAAGTCTTCGATGGTGTTCAATTCTAGTCCATATTCATGAAAAACTTCGTCTGCATCCGCATAGGGATCAGCTACGACTATATTCACGCCCCAGGCCTTAAATTCTTTAATCAAATCAACCACTTTGCTGTTACGAATGTCAGGGCAATTTTCTTTGAAAGTAATACCCATTACACCTACTTTACTTTTTGATACATCAATTCCATTTTTCAGCATCAGTTTGATAACATTTCTGGCAGCATAGCGTGCCATGTTATCGTTCATTCTTCGCCCTGATGCAATAATTTGGGGGTGGTAGCCTACCTCTTCAGCTTTATGAGTTAGATAATATGGATCCACACCAATACAATGCCCACCAACCATACCAGGTCTGAATGGCAAGAAATTCCATTTTGTTCCCGCCGCCTCTAACACCTCAATGGTATCTATGTTTAAACGCTCAAATAATACTGATAGCTCATTTACCAAAGCAATGTTTAGATCCCGCTGGGTATTTTCTATAACTTTTGCCGCTTCAGCAACTTTAATGTTGGAAGCTTTATGTGTTCCTGCGATAATGATGGATGCGTATAAAGCGTCTACTTCATCAGCAATCTCCGGCGTTGAACCACTGGTGATTTTTTTTATTTTAGTTAATGTATTTATCTTATCACCTGGATTAATGCGTTCTGGACTATAGCCACAATAAAAATCAACGTTAAATTTTAAACCAGAGTGTTTTTCCAAGGTTGGCACGCAAACCTCCTCTGTACATCCTGGATAAACAGTTGATTCATATATAACAATGTCACCTTTTTTAAGCACTTTACCGACTGTTTCGCTAGCTTTTACTAAGGGTGTTAAATCAGGTCGATTGGCTTTATCGATTGGTGTAGGAACCGTAACAATAAATATATTTGCCACTCTTAATTTGTCAATATCTGATGAGTACTCCAAAAATGCTGCGTGCCTCAATTCTTCAGATGTCACCTCTAGCGTATGATCTTGACCGCCTACCAACTCTTGAATGCGCTTTTCATTGATATCAAAACCAATTACGGCTCTAGTTTTTCCAAACTCAACAGCTAAAGGCAATCCAACATAACCCAAACCGATTATAGCTATTGTTTTGTTTTTAAAATCCATAGAAAATGCTCTTTCAATTTTAAGATATCTTTAAACTAACACTTAGAAATTCAATATTGTGTTTATTAAGAAGTTAAAGCGATTAATTTGAAACAACCTGAATCCGGTCTAGTCCCTAAAAAGTTTGCTTTGTGAATCTGTAGCTATTTCATTACTTAAAATACGAATTTCTGATTCCAACACTTCATATTCTTTCATTTTATTTTTTAAAAATCTTAGTGTAATTTTCGCTTTTTCCTCTATGCCTACTGGCGTAAGCAAATACATATAAGCTAACTTATTTTTACTATTACGAAAATTTGTTACTTTCAGCAAACCAACTTTAATCAGCGCGTTAAGACAAAAGTTCACTTTACCCAAGCTAACGCCCAACTCTTTAGCTAACTCTCGCTGGCTAATCTCAGGGTTGCTTTGAACTAATTTTAGAATTTTATAACGATATTCATCTGTCAACATTGGCTAGCTCGTTCATTAATTGAACACACTAATGTTCGAGTTTATAACACAGGTTAAAAGTTGTATAGGGTTTTAATCAAAATATAAAATCAACTATTTACTTTTAATAACTTCCCAAGCAATTTGTATTAACTAACGTATCAGCGTAAAGAGCTAGTAAGCCCCACCCGTAAACTTTTTAATATCCCGTAATTGCCTTTTTGTGGGCCGCCCTGCCCCACGGTCTCGCTGGGCAAAGTCATGCTCACCAGTGAGTTTTGCATTTTCACGTTTAGCAATGCTTTCTGTGGTTTCAGAATACAGCAGTGCGGCTTCTGGTGCGCCTTTGCGTATATTAGATAGCGCTTGAACATTGACTTCAATTTCAAAATCTCGGTTACGAATGTGAATTACTTGACCGATATGTACCTCTTTTGCTGGTTTTACACGATCTCCATCCACGTGCACTTTGCCTGTATCTATCGCAGTAGTCGCTAGGCTACGGGTTTTAAAGAAACGCGCAGCCCATAACCATTTATCCAGCCTGCATTTGCTATCAATTTCATTTGCCATTTTAATTATTAAGTATTTGTTAGAAACTGGAAACAGACCTTTTAGGTAGATTAGTTTCTAATATCTTTTTAAAGTCATTGAGTGCTACTTCAGCTAGGTCATTGATTTCTGGCAGGCTACGATTTGTGAGATACAAAATACCATCAGCGACATTATTCATCGTTGCAATATGAAATTGACCATTTTCGACTGCTTTAATCACTTCATCACTTAGCATCAGATGACGCATGTTGCGCTCAGGCATGAGCACACCTTGTTTACCATCTAGGCCTATTTCTTTACACACTCTAAAATAGCCTTCAATCTTCTCATTTAGGCCACCGACTGGTAGTACTTCGCCATGCTGATTAAGTGCGCCAGTGACGGCAATGCCTTGTTTAATGGGTACTTGTGCCAGTGATGAGAGTAACGCGAAAAGCTCCGCGCAAGAAGCTGAGTCACCATCCACACCGCTGTATTCTTGCTCAAACACAAGCGAGGCTGTGAGGTTAAGTGGATTTAATAGCGCAAAGTTAGTATGTAGCCAGCTTTGTAAGATCATCACGCCTTTATCGTGGGTTGGGCCGCTCATGCTCACTTCACGATCAATCGTTAGCACTCCGCGACTACCTGGGTAGCAATTCGCAGAAATGCGAACAGGTGACCCAAAACTTGCTTCAGATAAATCAATATGCGTGAGACCATTAATCTGGCCGATACACTCTCCATGCACGCTGATAATGAGCTCTTTATCTACGATAGAATCTCGCATATGCGCCTCAATATAACTGTGGCGTGCATATTTGCGTTGTATTGCTGACTTTACATCTTCAATACCTACTAATAGGGCACCACGCAAATTAGCGGCGGCGGCACTTTCTAAAAGTAATTTTTCCAGTACTGCAAACTTAGTGCTCAGTCTTGTTTGATCTTCAATTAAGCGATGCATTGCTTGTAACAAAATAGCAACGGCTTCTGCAGTAAAGTGTCGGCAATGATGTTGACGACACTTGTGAGCAATAAAAGAGGCATAAGCCGCATAGTTTTCTGGCGTTGCTTTTACTTGATCAGCAAATTCTATTTTGATAGGGAAGTAATCAAAGAAATCTGGTTTAACACTTAATAACTCGTAATAGTCTTCACGGGTGGCAATCAACACAATTTTGACTGAAACCGGTATTGCTGCTTGTGCGCTAATCAAGCTGCTACCTTGATTGCTACTGCTACTTAAGTCTTCAATCTGCAAAGTGCCATTACGTAAGAAACGATGCAATTTCTCAAGAATATGTGTTCCATTTTGCTCATCAGCAAGAATGTCGCGTAAATGTAGCAATAATGTACCGCCATCAGCACGCATCAGGTTGCCAGCACGTAAGCGCAAAAAGTCTGGAATATTACTCGCTTCGCCGGCACCTTCTATACCGCCAAACAAGGATTGTAAGCTAGGGTCATTATCGTAAAGCACTGGCGCATGCTGTGTTGCATGATGCTCTACTAACACGTTGGCACGATAGCGTCCAAAAAAACTCTCAGAGATGAGTGCTTCAAGGTTACTTTCGCCATCTGGGCTGGTTGTTGGCTGCCAATTCTCTAACGACTCTAAAATATCTTTTTTCAGCGTATTGAAGTAATGCGTCGGCATTTTGTCTGGCTCTATGAGCGTAAGACTGGCTTTTATGACACTTAACTGGCCATCAACAAATATCTGCAATGGTGAAATGGAGTTTTGCTGCACTTTGGCTTCTAATAAACTTGCAAGGTCTTTTGCGAAGACGCGCACAAAACTATCTAACGCTTGCTTTAATTGCACACCGGCACCAGCCGGCAATTTCATGAACAGAGGCTTTCCGTTGCCTTCGAACTGATAAAGCGCCACCAAGTCACTTGCTGCTGGCCACTTTTTAGCTGCATCGTGCATCACACTGGTCATCAGCGTAGTTCTACCTGACCCTGGCTCACCTAAAGCAAGCAAATTAAAACCAGACTGCTGAATACTTAATCCAAACTCTGCAGCTTTTTTAGCCTCTGCTTGCGCAACCCATGCTTGATATTGAGCATTATCCTGCGTTTCAACAAGCAGGGCTGAAGTATCAACAAAGCTGAATTGACCCAATGACACATTCAGGGTTAGCTCTTGAGGTGTTAATGTTTTTTGCATATTATTTTTCTATCTTCCAACGGTCACGCGCCATATCGTCTGCTGATTTTGCCTCTATCCAATGCTCACCTTTTGAATTCGCTTCTTTTTTCCAGAACGGCGCCTCTGTTTTAAGATAATCCATCATAAACTCGCAAGCTGAGAATGCGTCTCCACGATGTGCGCTACTCACTACGACAAGCACAATTTGATCGCTAGGTTGCAATGTGCCAACGCGATGCACAATTAAAGCATCGAGGATATTCCAACGTGTTTTTGCTTGATTAATAATCGAGCTTAAAGACTTTTCCGTCATGCCTGGATAATGCTCAAGGGTAAGTTGAGTCACGTCATCACCCTCATTCAAATCGCGCACTAATCCTACAAAGCTAACAACCGCACCAATATCCTTACGTGCTTGGCGCAGTTGATTAATTTCTAGACCAACATCAAAATCTTCTGTTTGCACTCTAACTGTCATACTTTTACCGATACGCCACAAAGCATTATCATTTAACCACCAGTGACAGGAGGGAAGAACGCAACCTCATCACCATCGTTGATTACCGCTTTATCATCAACAAGCTCGTGATTAATTGCTGCTCTTACCTTAAGTTTTCCCATCAGCATCTGCCCCCAAACATCACCGCGTTTGGCGAGAAAAGCTTTTAATTTAAGAATAGTAAAAGACTCATCTGGTAACTCTAAATCTTCTGTAGAGTACTTTAATGTTTCCTTGAGTCTTGCAAAGTAAAATAATTTAATTTTCATTGGGTTACTTAACTAAGTTAATCTGTTTTATCATCAATAATGTCTAACAAATCGGGTGTGTTTTTGGTTAACTCAACACGTTCGATTTGCGCAAATCTTTGTGAAATCTTCTGGCTAGAAATATGCACGTCCTGTGCATTTTCATGCGCCTGCCTAATGTTGTCAGCAAGTTTTTTCATACGTAAATCAAAACGTCCGAAATCTTTACTAAGCTTGCCTAACTCTTCTTTAATGACGTGTACTTGCTTACGCGTTTCTACATCTTTCAGCACTGCTCTGGCAGTGTTCAAAACGGCCATCAAGGTGGTAGGCGAAACCACCCAAACACGTTTGTTCATCGCATATTCAATGACATCTGCATGATAGGCATGCAACTCTGCAAACACTGCCTCCGCAGGAATAAACATCACTGCACCATCGGAAGTGACATTCGAAATAATGTATTTAGTGGCTATGTCATCGACATGCTTCTTAACGTCTAATTTAAATTGCTTTTCTGCAAGTAGCTTTTCTGCATCACTAAGCTTGTTATCCAGCATGCGGTGATAGTTTTCAAGCGGAAATTTACTATCCACGGCAACCACGCCAGTAGGTTCAGGTAAAAACAATGCACAGTCAGCACGTGTGCCGTTTTCAAACGTGTGTTGCATCGCAAAAGAATTTACTGGTAACACATTGCGTACTAACGCCTCTAACTGCACCTCTCCAAAGGCACCACGCGAGCGCTTATCACCCAACAACTCTTGCAGACTCACCACATTGGTGGTTAAGCCATCAATTTTCTTTTGTGCTTCATCAATCGTTGCGAGGCGCGCCATTACATCTATAAAGGTTTGGTTGGTTTTCTTAAAGCCCTCATCCAAACGCTCGGACACTTTACCGCCAATCAACTCAAGTCGACCATCTACTGACTTAGTCAGCGCCTCAATACTTGCAGTCAACTGCAGTGTTGCATTACGCATGGTTGACTGGATTAACTCTTGCTCTGCTTTACCCTGCTCGGCTAATGTCGTGTGTAGTTTTTCCAACACGGTTTCACGTGTTTGAGAAAGGCTGTTGTTTTGTGCAAGTTGCAATGTCTGCATCGCATCACGCGTTGCTTGCAACTCTGTAGCCACGCTAGCACGCAAACGCTCACTAGTTTCATTAGTGGCATTACTCAAGCGATCACCTAGCTTATTCAGCCCATCGTTAAAGTCTAACAACATAGCGCGATGCTTTTCTTCTAACTGCTGGAGTATAAGAATATTGCGATCTACTTTGCTTTCACGCCACATCTGCAATAGAAGTAACAAAAGAATAACAAATGAAATAATTAATATAATGATTTGTACCATAAGCTAAATTATACCCGAT
>Ga0160184_101177_pt1 | contig 26754 bp, 32 predicted proteins | sample met14sa_2_FD_114924 | JGI IMG/M metagenome (GOLD analysis project Ga0160184, IMG submission 114924) | Synthetic bacterial communities of pure cultures from sediment of Lake Washington, USA, under high oxygen condition - MT... | ecosystem: Engineered > Modeled > Simulated communities (microbial......
CAACATTACAATTTTGTAATGTTGGATAGTTGGTTCTAAATGCGTGCAACAATTAGGGTGTTGATTAATACCTGAAGAGAATAAGATGAAAATCTTGATAGTCGAAGATGAGCCGAAAACTGGCGATTATTTGAAGCAAGGCTTGTGCGAGACTGGCTTTGTAGTTGACCTAGTACGCGACGGTCTCGATGGCGTGCATCAAGCATTAACTGACAACTACGATCTCATCGTGCTTGATGTCATGCTACCTAAACTTGATGGCTGGCAAGTACTTCAGCGGATCAGACAAGCGGGTAAACATATGCCCGTGCTGTTCCTCACCGCTCGCGACCAGATTGAGGATAGGGTAAAAGGACTGGAACTAGGAGCGGACGATTACCTCGTCAAACCGTTTGCATTTTCAGAACTGTTGGCACGGGTACGTACTTTGTTGCGCCGAGGCAAGAGCAATGAACCAGAACTACTGCAGGTCGCCGACCTGGAATTGGATCTTCTGCGACGCAGAGTAACACGAGCGAGAAAACGCATCGACCTCACCGCCAAGGAATTTGCTCTGCTCGAATTACTACTGCGGCGCCAAGGAGAGGTGCTGCCCCGCTCTCTGATTGCATCCCAGGTCTGGGACATGAACTTCGATAGTGACACCAACGTGATTGAAGTTGCGATGCGTCGTTTACGCGCGAAAATTGATGACGATTTCGAGCCTAAGCTCATCCAGACCATCAGGGGCATGGGATACGTACTGGAAATCTCGGAGTCTTAATGAACCCAAAATCAATTACTTTTCGTCTAACGCTGTTTTTTTCAACAGTGTCGACTTTTGTACTGCTTGTAGTAGGGTTACTAGTTGGTTCTCTGGTGGAATCGCACTTCGAAGAACAGGACCTGATGGAGCTTCGCGGCAAACTGGAACTTGTCCGTCATGCGCTGGCTAAGGTTCGCATTCTATCCGATCTCACGACCGTTCCGCAGAGCCTTTCTGACGCGCTGATTGGGCATCCAGATCTTTCAGTTGCAATCCTTGGACCAGATCATCGCATATTGTTCACTACGCCAAGTGCGGCATTTGCTACCTACCTTCTAGAACAACCAAGTCGTAAAGATTTATCTGGTGAAGCAAGGCTTGTGATGTGGGAACAAGAAGGACAAATATATCGCGGCATCTCTGCTGATGCTGACACCGGTATTGCTGGACAGCCATCGGCCACAGTTGCGCTTGCAATTAACATTGAGCATCACCAGGCATTCATGAAAGCATTCCATAATAATTTGTGGATGGCAATCACCGCAGGTATTCTACTCACCATAGTGCTAGGCTGGGTTGCCGCTCGCCGAGGGTTGGCTCCGGTACGTCAAATGGCAGACGTGGCAAAGGGTATTTCAGCAAGTCATTTGAGTGATCGCCTATCATCAAACTCTGTCCCTCCCGAATTAGCCAATCTTGCGATTGCCTTCAATGAAATGCTGGCTCGTCTGGAAGGCTCATTTCATCGCTTATCAGATTTCTCATCTGACCTGGCTCATGAATTAAGGACACCTATCAGCAATTTGATGACGCAGACGCAGGTAGCTTTATCCAAGGGACGATCTGCAGACGAGTATAGTGAAGTGCTATATTCAAACCTAGAGGAATACGAGTGGTTAGCACGCATGATTGCCGATATGCTTTTTCTGGCAAAAGCTGACAATGGGTTGATTATACCAAGTAGCGAAATAGTGGACTTGGCTAAGGAAGTACAAGAACTGTTTGGTTTCTATGAAGCGATCGCTGATGAACAAGGCGTAAGCATGCTTCTCACGGGAGAAGGCACCGTTAGAGGAGACCGGCTAATGCTCCGCAGGGCTTTAAGCAACTTACTCTCAAATGCCATTAGGCACACTTCACACGGTAGATCGATTAAGGTATTCATCAATCATGCTAAGCCTGAAGAAACGAACCTTACTATTGAGAACGTTGGTGAGACTATCGCGCCGGAGCATCTATCAAGACTGTTCGATCGTTTTTATAGAGTTGATCCTTCCCGCCAGAAAGCCAGTGATGGCGCTGGACTCGGGCTTGCCATTACGAAATCGATTATTGAAGCACACCAAGGAAAGATTCAGGTCTTATCATCAAATGGATCGACCCGTTTTAAAATTACCTTTCCTAACGTCTAATCAGACCCTAATGCAGTACACCTCAGTATTAGTGATTGTTATAGAGGCACCCAGCGAAAGAAGGGATAGAGACGAAATATCTACGACAATCTACTAGGCAACCCAAGTATAAGGCTATCATCTAGCATGTGATTGACTAGGATACTATAGGCTTTAACGACAGCAACAGTATCATTTCGATGGGCGTTGATCGATCCACGGTAACCTAGGTAAATAACGTTCATATTCCTCCTTTACCTTGGCAAGTCTCGCTTGGAAAAAGGCTCCCATCATCTTTGTTTTATGTTCTACCTCCAAAATATGGGTCGAATCCATTTTTGAACCTGCCTTCCATGAGGGGTGTCTATATGGAACTAAAGAGCCAATCCTCAGCATTAGGCCCGTTGAATTCTTTTGTATCGCAAATATCGGTGACAATTTCTCCAGCTCTTTAGCCAAAAACTTTTTTGGATCAGCCCCACTATCCACCAAAAGATTAGATTGCATTTCCACAGAAAATAATGCCCATGTCCAAGACCATATATAAGATAGAAGCATCTCATCAATAATTTGGGCTAAGGGTCCTGATGGGACATATATATTGACCAACCTGCGATCAGGATCAGGCTGTCCTTGAAGCACAGGTTCTACTTCATTATTTTCCGAATGCATATGGATAATTCGGTTCTCGTTTCTGCTGATAAAGCCCGAGTATTGAGAAATTAAGTCTGAAAACTCTGCTTGATCCCATGTATTTTGTCTAAAAGAAATATCTGACAGTGAAAGCCCGCTTGCTTGATTTAATTGCTCAATATCAATCATTTCTTCCAAGCAGCGAATTGTGGCCAAGCGCTTACAGGGTACTTTGGAAAATAACGAGAGATCAAAAGGCGCACGGAGGTCGTAAGGCGCGCCAGGAACTCGTATAAGCATTCCTACCAAATGCAATTTCTGAAAATGACGCAAGCACTTTTCATGTCCATTTATAAGCTTTTTTTCCAATCCCTTCAGTGTTTGTTTCCACAAGGGGGTTAATTGCAAAGAATTACACATAAGCTGACGCGCATGCATCAAAACCGATAGGTAATATTTATCCAGTTGCAAAATTGTGTTGGCTTGTTCCGTGGTGCACTGAAAGTAATGCGTTCTTTTAATGGAGCAATTCACAGGCATCAATAATTCAATGACTTTTTTATTCGGCGTATTTACCGACTTCATGGTCATCATTACGCGCGCACTTGCAGAATTGCCGATGACTCTCGGTAGCTGATCGTGATGCCGTTGTATCTCAATCAGCGCTGATTCCGTAGCGCTGATCTGCTTAACAAGATTTTTTGCTGATTGATATATAGATGTATTGTTGGAAACCGTCCAAGTCGAGCTATAGGCTTCATGCCAAACCCGTTCAGTTCCAAACCAACTCTGATAGAGCGCCCCGATAAGTTTTGTGTCCCCGCTGAGATGGCGATGGATTGATTTTGGACGAATTCTATGTTCAACCAATGGGAGAGAATGCAAAAAACATTTTTTAAGCCAACTTAATTGATGCAGTGTCGAGTGGTATCCATCTGCCAAGCATTCCGGACAAGATCTCAATTCATTGAAACTCACATTGCCTACTAAACAAACTTCTTGGAAAGTGGCACCCAAGCTAATTTGTCGAGCTGACTGAGACCTAATCAGTGCTAATGGCTCATCTAACATTTTGGAGAAACCGCTGATATTGAATCCGACTGTATCTACGGTACACGTGCTTTCTGGGGTAGATACATCCGGAGGCAGAAACTCGGCAAGCACCTCTCCAAACACCTTGATGGATACTCTATTTAAATGGCAGTATTTTGCCCCTAATGAAGCCATTGATTCGAATGGCCTTAAGGTATTTTTGCGCCATGACGTAGTGGATTGATTTCGGTTAATGTTCATGGCGCTTTATAAAACTGTTGATCTATCTTATACTTGCTTTCAATGCACGCAAGGATTCTATGTAACCAGATGCGGCGATTGATTTCTGAATCAGATCCTGCGGAACATCAAGATCATAGTTATCTTTTGAAACGAGAGAATTAAGGATCCCTATTATCGTCGCCGTAAGATAATGCATTGGAATAACAGGTTCTTGCTCCAACCCTGCATCAATCCATTTATTTCTAAATTCTGCCCAAACGCCTGGACAAATTTTTTGCAATGTGAACCCATTTTTTACAGCTTTAGGTACAAAATTTTCAGAAAATAAGATTTTACTCTCCAAAGGGTAAAAAGTTTGGTCGAATTCCTTAAAGCAATTAGCAAGATCCTTTTCCGAGTTAATCCCTGAAAACTCCATCTCACGAACCATGAACCGGCCCACAATTTGTTCTTTCCCACCATCAATAAGCTTCGTTTTCACTCCCGCCAATTCAGACTGACCTACCAATAAGCAAAATAATCTGCAACCCCTTGCATCAAGCTCATTACTGATATTAAGCAACCAGTCGTAATGACCATCCGTCAAAAGTTGCGCTTCATCAAAAAAAATCACCACGGCGTTTACTGGAGAACGCATGGCTCGTGACACCAACCATTCAGTCAATCGATCTCGTTTATCTCCGGCAGAACCACCCATAGCATGTCGATGTCTTGCACATCGCAACATGTGTTGAAAAAAAGCTCTTTCAGAGGCTATCTTTTGCCCTCTAACTGGCACCTCAAGTGAAGGAACATTCCCAAGAACATTCGGCAACATTTTCAATACCCATCGTGTTGCTGATGTTTTGCCAAGACGCGGACGGCCATAAATTAATGCTCCATGAGAACCGGTCATTAGCCAAGAGGTCATATTTTTTAAATATGTGGTACATGGTGGGGTTTTGATCAGGAAGGCACGTCCTGCCATTACACGCGTGGAAATTTTGGTGCGTTCGATGAGCGAGGGTTCATTCGGAATTGATGTCCTGATTTCCATTATCTGTAAGTGGTTCCCAGATTACTTATAAGTGCGTCCAACTCATCATCAGCGATCTCTTCATGTTTTGGGACTTCAACTAATATATCAGGATGAATCGAGTCACTCGACTCAATATCCGATTCCCTCAAATTGACATTTTTGTTATCGAACTTTTGTTCTTCAGATAATCGTGCAAGTGTTCTTTGAGACCGTCCTTTTTCTCTGACTTCTTTTTCAACATGCGCTCTGAATGCTAGAGGGATATCAGCCGCATGGCTGATAAAGCTGTTATTAGTCATAAATCTCCTCACTGCTGTTCTTGTGAACAGAGAATGAGGGGTATTTCGCCACCGTTTTTCTACCTGGAATAGCCCTAAAGAAGTTCCATCTTTCAAAAGCACGACCTCAACCTCTCGGACATCTTCATTTGCCATTACCAATACTTTTTGCCCAATCACATTCGGAACTGTGTACAACCCAGTACCTTCATATCTGGCATTTTTCCAACGAAGTATTGGCCGACCACGTTCTTGCCCGATAACAGCTTCATCAAAAATTGAATACTTAATACAGTTATCACGTTTACACTTTGGGATCCGTCTGAATATGCCAGTTTCTCGCATCACCGCTCGTTTCAGTACTTCATTACGGCTGATGGTTGTTCCTGGTGCTATCCCTGTGTTGTACCGGACAATTAGCAAGTCTATGAGATCTAGCAGAGTGTCAAGTTTGAGAATAAAACGATCATTTTTTTTAATGGATTTTCTGACATCTCTAGGGTTGGAGCCGGTTGTTCCTTCTAAACAATGAATTCCAGCTTCTTCAAGCAAATCAAATAACAGCTCTATTCTCGGACGAACATTGGGTGATTCTTTTGGACCAAAAACAGGAACCGCATTTACGCTGCGCTCTAGCATCGTAAAAAATATGCTGCTTAAATGGCTTTTTGCATTGTCGATCCATAATTCGTCATAACATACATAACTGAGTTCTGACATAAGCGCATTCGGTAGACATTCCCCAGGTTTGTATGAAATTGTTGATACAGTTAACTCTCGAGGTTGCCATGGCACTAGGCTACTTCGAATGGCTCTGGTTACATCTGAAGCATTGTAATTGCGACCTAATGAAATGCTATATCCAATAACAGCTGTGCTTTTGACTTCCAGCAAAGCGATCAACCACAGACGAGCAACCTTGCAATATACAACGCCCTCGCCATTCAGACCTGAAACCTCTAACGTCCAATTGACATCTACGTAATGTCCATCCGCCTCAACTCGCTCATAGCATCGACTAGGTGGAGCCCTAAGGTTTTCATGTAAATGATCCAGAGTCTCCCTCGATGCCACATTTAGAATCTTACTTTCTGCAAGTATTTTCTTACCCCAACTAGTTAGGGCAAATTTACCGTTTGAATTGCTACAAAAAGGATATGAAGGTGGGGATATTCCCAATGAATTACATTGACTTAAGAAAATTTCGTGAATGTGATGCCAAGTCAGCCGTGAATTGGTTCGGTTAGACTCAGGAGAAATCCCATGCACAATCAGTTTGTCCATCGTCTTATATAATGTTGGGTATTTGACAAAAAGTGCTTGCAGAGATCCAGGTAATGCTTGTCCTGAATCTAACTTTTCTAGCGAATTACGCCGATGAAGGCCTGTATGTTTTCCTTTTATTAAAGTGGAATATCCAATTGGGTTACCGTTTTTATCTGGTGAAGTACAACGTTTCAACAAATAATGTAAATATTGCCTTGAGATTCCCGTTGTTTTTTCAATTTCATTTAGAGGGGTTCCATTGCTAAATTGATCAATCGCAGATTTCTTGTTTTCGTAGTCCTGTCTTGTCTCATCGTTCAGGCCTAGAATTTCTGGAACTTTCCAGACGTCGATATTCTCGAGTCCAGGATAATTTCTGCGATTAGTTTTTAGATAACTCATGATATGCAGAAATCTCGGTAATCATGCTTAACGGAGAGATGTGAATGTCAGAATAGACTTTACGGCTAATTATCAGTCTCGCAAGTGACGTCTGTACTTCTTCTGGATCTGACAAAGGAAATTGTTGAACCAGCTTAACAAACGTAATCTTGCGAACATTTTCTAATTCAGCAAGGATCGAGCGCTCCATAGCGTAATCAGGAATATATCCTGCAACGCTCACGAATCTCAGCAACCGCTTCAAATTAGCCAGTTCGATCGGATTGGCTTTTAGTAAATCAGTAGTCCATTCTTTATGCTGAAAGCCATAAATATCACACCATTGTTGCCAAGCAATATTTTTGGACTCAGATTTTTTGGATTGGTCGTCAATATATGCAGTGCTAAAGGTATGAATGAGAACAGCACCATCTGCTTTTACGGAAATTGCTTTGGGCGATGTGGCAATTGCTCGACCATCTTGAAGGCTTATTGGAAAGGCAGGAACGCTTTCATTAAATTGGATGGTGTCTTGGTCACTCTCAAGCCTTACCCACAGATCATAACTATCATGTGTATATAAATTCACCCGACGATGAAGTTTTGCGGAGTACGGAGCATAAAGATGAGAACAATAGTTCTCCCGCTCAAATGGCTGAGGTGTTAGTAGTTCTTCAAGGCTAATATTATTGCCAAGATTACCCATATGCCCATGGTGAACCTAATCTATTGTATTTGCAATCATAAAAGGGATTATCATATTAAAATCCCTCATGATAAATACTGACAAATTATTCATTATCATTAACTATCAGCAACTTATTACCCCATACATGTAGTCAGTATTTCCTGAACGCGCGTACTCTCCCTGGCTCTTAGCTAAAAGGACAAAAAAATGAAAGAATTTCCGCAATTCAATAAGCAACAACTCGAACTTTTAATGGCGTCAATTGCTTTCGCCAGTTTTGAGCTTTCTGGCTCTAACAATCTTGCTAAAACAATTGTTGATTTTGATTATGCTTTTGAGCATTTCGCTTTTAATAACCCATTAAACAAGCGGCAGCTTGTAAATGATCCAACTCAATACAGCGGTGATTTACTTAATCCTTTGATTGATGCCTTGATGCTTCATTACGAACATCTTTCTGCCAATGACAATATGCCCATATTGTCAACGTCTGTAAGTGCCACGGCTTAAGAAATACAAGCGCAAGCCATACAAGCCTATTGATAGAGAAAAATTCGTGGAACTTAGGAAAATAAACCGATTGAGCGTTGAGCAGGTGGCTAAGCTATTACAGGTCACCAGTAGAACGGTAGCGCATTGGGAAAGCGGTGTGACCCGCATTCCCTATTCCGCTTTTAAGCTACTGCGCTACCTCGCCAACGGTGAAATGTTGCCTGAGGCTTGGAAAGGTTGGGTAATCAAAGGCGACACCCTTTGGTCACCCGTGGGCAGACCCTTCCGACAACATGAACTTACATATCTAACGCACTACTTCACAATGGCACGTTACTGGCAAGCTGATTATGAACGCCGAAATGCAACAACACAAGAGGCGCAAATAGTCCGCATTAAACCTACTTTGCGCTTGGTGTCAGGGGGTAAGCATGATTAATGCACTAAAAACGCCTTTAATCGCCTCTTCTCATTCTATGGGGTATGGGGGAACTCGCTTCCCCCATGTAGACACGCACCCTATCCCATTTCTAAGCCGTCTATCGCGTGATGTTAATGTTCATAGCTCACTAAGGGTGATTTCGCGCCCTGTAGACATGGTTTTAAATGGTTTTTACTGTGTTGCTGACTCACTGAGCATCTTAGCATTAGCTAGCTGCTCAGTGAGTCACCCCCCCTAGTAACACGGGGGGAATCAAAAATTATGTAACAGGGTATTGGAAACCCCGTTATATATGGCTTTATTATTTTTTTATATTGTAAAGATAATAAAATAATTATGTGCAATGCACAGAGAGGAAAATGATGTCTGATTTGATTAATTTAACTGTTCGTATTCATCCTAAGGAGAAAAAGGAGGCTGATATTGCATGTGAGTATTTAGGAACAACTATCTCTCAAGTTGTGCGTCATGCTCTTCGTAAAACTGTCAGGGAGTATCACGTTACTTTAGCAACTGATAGAGGTGAAGCGTTCCGCGCCATGCAGAATCCTGAATACCAACAGGCTTATGAGCTTATCACTGACTTTGTACAATCAGTTAATTTGCATGGTGGTGTTGTTTCTATGCTTGATGGAAAGCTGGTTCTTAATGGTAGGTTTGTGCCTAATGAGTAAAAGCAATCCTGAATTTGTTGATACTAAACGCGCGGCCTCTTTCTTAGGTTGTTCAACTCGTCGTGTTCGTGCCCTGCTCTCACAAGGTCGTATTACTGGTGAAAAGGTCGGCACTGAGTGGCAAATTCAATGGCCGTTGCAATGTACATTTGGCTTGCGCGCGCCTTTGCGTAAGTTTAGCCAGTCAGGGAATATTAAAAAAACTGCACTCATAAAACATGAAAGCGAGGTTTGAAAATCCTTCATTGGTTGATATCCAGTATCCAACAAAATTAAATTAAAACGTAAAGCTAAGTTTCAATCTACAAAACTGAATTAGATTTCCTATACATTATACGAAATGAAGTATGTAGTTACTTGGTGTGTGACGCAAGGAGTCAAGTATGTCACACACAACCGCAACAAGGCCTCCAGAGGCTTCATATGGCTTTTCATTAACACATGAACAAGCATTGTCATTCAACTGTTGGAGAATTTTCTAGCTGTATTGTATCCACAAAAAATTTCATGCTCTAGGAAAAATTTATGTACAAAGAACATGTTTAATTGCTTATATAACTAAACACCTCGAACTGTCGTTAGTCAATTAAACTGTTGCGAGGTGTTTTATGCTTTATATGTTTGAATCAGGAAATTTAAAATTTACACCTAGATTAGATCTTAATATGATTAGATCATTAATAATGGTTAAATAATCTAACTGGTTTTTACTAAGGGGTCGCATCAGTATTTTCAATGATGACTTCAACGCGTCGGTTCATCTGGCGACCAGATGCGCTATCGTTGCCAGAGACCGGTGAGATTTCACCCTTGCCAGATGTGACGAGGCGATCCGAATTTACACCCTGCTTCATCAACCAGACCTTTACAGAATCTGCACGACGTTGTGACAAAGCCTGATTGTAGCCCTCGTTGCCTACGCTGTCGGTGTGACCTTCGATAAGCACCGAGCGGTCCATATACTGATTGAGGAAGCTAGCTAGTTTGGCGAGATTTGTGGCTGCGCCACTCTTAAGTTCAGACTTTCCAGTGTCAAATAACACATCTCCAAGTGTCACAACTAGACCTCGTTCAGTGGGTTTTGCATTAAGTTCTGCAATCTGGCGCTGCAAGTCAGCTGTCTTTTGTTGAGCATTGGCAGACTCCTGTTGTGCAGCTAGTGTGTTTAGACGTGCAGACTCCGCGCTACTCCGGGCGCTATCAATTTCCTTCTGCGCAGCTAGTGTCTCAATACGTGCTGATTCAGCATTGCTACGAGCACTATCAGCTTCTTGCTTTGCAGCAAGTGCTTCCATGCGTGCTGATTCGGTCTTGCTGCGTGCGATGTCAACTTCTTGCGTGCGTGAATCGAGACGTGCGCTCTCACGTTGCTGGTTCAAGGTTGTACGCTGGTCTACTAACAGGCGGCTTTCTGCCAGTGCCTGAGCGATGTCAACCTTGCGTTCTGCAATATACATCAAGTGTGCACCTTTTTCTTTGTCCCCCTGAATTTCCTCGGCGGCACGCACAGCCTCCTCCGCTTCCTTAATCGCAACTGGTGCTTGCTTTACGAGCTGCTGATCAGACTGTAACTGTGTCAACTTACTGCGAGCATTGTTAACCTGAACTGGCTGAATTGGTGTAGCTGAGCACGCCACTAAAATTACAGATGCTACTGCGGTAGCTATCAGTGTTTTGGTTTTACTAATTTGTGTGTTCATTATTGATCTCCTGTCTTACGCTGCATTTCCTGCTTTAGTGTGTCGGTACCTTTTTGCATCTGCTCGTTAACTATACGTGCCTTGGCTACTTCAGATTTGGCAGAAGCTAGCTCAGCGTCAGCTTTTGCCTGTTGGGCAAGATGCTGAGCCTGAACCATTTTTTCTTCTCTTACTGCACTACGGGCGGCCGATAGTTTATCGCGCGCATCACTCAGTTCAACCGACGCATAGTCTGCGACACGTGCTCGTTCTGCACTAGCAATCGCTTGTTCAGCTGCTAGTAAATCTGATGTAGGTGGTTGTGGCGTTGATGCACAACCACTAAGGATCAACAATGCCAAGAATGTGGTTCCCATCGACTTTCTTGCTGGAATGGTTGAGAGTCGTAACGGAAAACAGTTACTTCCTTTTGCCTTTGGTAAATGTATTGTCTTAGCCATGTATTTCTCCTTGTATGAGTTGCGGCACTTATTACCTAGATAATGAAGTAAGTATCCCATACTGCAGTGCGTTACTCCGTGCACTGGCGTACATAGGCCGTCGGGTGGTTTATTACTCTAGAGTAAATATACACGCTGTTGTTTTAAAGGTTTAGTTAGCTATTTGAGGGGCATGTATTGCACGATGCTTAAGGTTGAAGACTGTAGAAGATCGATAAACTTTGCTCAATAATAGCAAGTCTTGCAATGAAACTCAGTAGCTTGAAAATTAGATGCAAAGCCTGATTTTGGTGGGTTTTTAGAGGTGTTGATGAGCACTCTACTTTTTTGAATTTGATCAATCATCTACTGATTAACCATATGTTGGCTACCATAGAGTTTAACGGATATTCAATAATCTCTAAACTCAACTAGAGACTAATCAATGAGCCTAATAAGATATATTTTGATACTAAAAGCTGAAATATCTACAAGTGAAAGAGCTCTGTTGTTGTGAGCATCATAACGATTAGAAACGGAAACCTTTTGACATAGCAAGGTATTAGCCACTAACTTTTGTTATAAGCAGCAACTAACTATTGACGCCTACAAATGAAGCGACAACCACCCTACGCTATCCATTTAACAGTATTTGTTATAGATTTTGCACACTACCCAATACTACCAAGGTGACAATCATTAAAAGTGCCCAGCCGATGACGCCCGCAGTCATGACAGCGCCAAATAAAAGAATTGCATGGCCGCGTTCTTTTATATGAAATACCGCAGGAACACCATAATAGATAAACCCTACAGTGGCCATTAGCGCCATCGTTAATACAATTAGGTTAAATGTCATATCAGGAATTAGAAAAACGACGGGGGCTAGCCATAATGGCGTGGGTGCGACCGCTGCCAAGGTGAATGCCTGATGATAGGTTGGGTGAATTTCTGCCACCTCAGCTAGTTGTCTCACAATTAACGACATCACTGGTACGGCAGCTAGTTCAATAATAAACAGAATTACAGCGACAAGTAATAGTTTTGAGTTCGATAAAACGGGAAGCAAATCACCAGCATATTTACCTGCTGCACAGTAGATGAAAAGCGGGGGTATTAATGACATTGGCACAACATGCAATAGATATAGCCTGTGCATAGAGTATTTACGCTGTACCAGATGACGCCAACCTTTAGTTGGTACAAAGAACATCCAGAATAAATTTAAAAGACTCATGAAACTACCCTCCCAAAAAAATTGGTCATTAGCTTATGTATCATTAACTCTAAATCTTGTGTTTCTTTCGGTAATTTACGCACTAATTCATTATAATTCAAGTACTTCTGTTAAATAATTATATTGAATTTAATATTTAACATTTTAAAATTATGCAGCATTCCACTCTGCTTCAGTGTCTACTTCAATCCAACTGTTATTGATCCTTACTGGAAATGTACGTAGGTTTTCATAAGCTGGGGCAGTTAATGCTTCTCCAGTGAGCAGTGAAAAACGAGCGCCATGTAATGGACAAACAATCACATCTTGTTCTAATTTTCCGCTAGAAAGCTCAGCGTCTTCATGGGTACATTTGTTCTCAATCGCATAATAACGACCATTAATATTGAAAATTGCAATAGATACCTCATCACTCACTATTGTGCGGCAAGTACCTGATGGAAAGTCTTCTACTGCGGCTACATCTACCCAATCACTCATGATTTATCTCCTAAAGCATGCCCAGTTGCAGTTTTGCCGCTTCAGACATGTTGTCACGGCTCCAAGGTGGGTCCCACACTAACATCACTTCTACAGCGTTAACTCCAGGCACACAGAGCAGTGTTTCCCTGACTGTTTCTGGAAAGCTTTGCGCCACTGGACAGTTGGGCGTAGTAAGCGTCATGGTAACGTTGACCCTTCCTGATGCTTCTGTCTCAAGCTTATAGACTAAGCCAAGGTCGTATATATTCACAGGAAGTTCTGGGTCGTATATTGTCCGCAACATTTCAATGAGTCGCAACTCAAGTTCCTGTTTACTTGGAGGCTTACTTTGCTGTTGTTGATCTGCAAATTTTTTCCAGTCAAACATCATATGATACTCACAATCTATTTCATTCTGTAGAGACTGGCTCAGTGGTGTTTTTTAATGCAGCTTGCATCGTATGCCAAGCCAGTGTTGCACATTTAACACGCTGAGGAAAAGCCTGCACGCCAGCTAATACAGTTAACTTTCCCATTGCATCTGGTACGGCAACACCAGTCACTAATGCTTGAAAGTCTTTTAGCATATTAAGCGCCTCACCTTCATCCTTCCCTTTTAGCGACTCAGTCATTAGTGACGCCGATGCTGTAGATATCGCACAACCAACGCCTTCAAAACGAATATCACTAATAACGCCGTCTTTCACTATCATGGCGAGTGATATTTTATCTCCACACAGTGGATTGTAGCCTTCGGCCTTTCGGTTTGCGTGTTCTAACGGCCCGTAGTTTCGCGGTTGGCGATAATGATCAAATATTAGGTCTTGATAAAGCTCTCGAAGATCATTCATTATTTGAACACCTCCTTCACTTGATAAATAGCCTCTGCTAATTTATCAACTTCACTAATAGTATTGTAAAGTGCGAATGATGCCCTTACAGTGGCAGGAACACCAAACCGCTCCATCAGTGGCATCGTGCAATGATGGCCTGTGCGTACTGCGATACCTTGTCTATCGAGAAAAGTGCCAATATCGTGTGGATGAAGTCCTTGCAATACAAATGACAGAATACCTGTTTTATTGGATGCATTACCGATGATACGTAACCCAGGAATTTCAGAGATTAATTCAGTGGCATAGCGTAATAGTGCTTGTTCATGCCCTACGATTGCATCAAAACCAATGCTGTTCAGATAATTTGCCGCAGCACCTACACCAACAACCCCTGCAATATTCGGCGTACCCGCTTCAAATTTATAGGGTAGCTTATTGTAAGTAGTAGCCTCAAAGCTGACTGAGCTAATCATATCCCCTCCCCCTTGATATGGTGGCATATCATCCAAGAGCGCAGATTTACCATACAATACGCCGATTCCAGTTGGGCCATATAGTTTGTGACCAGAGAAGGCATAGAAGTCGCAGTCTAAATCTTGAACATCGACGGGTAAATGTGCTATGGCTTGTGCGCCATCTAGCAATACGGGAATATGGTGAGCATGTGCGGCATCAATCATTCTCTTTACTGGATTAATCGTCCCAAGCGTATTGGAAACATGCGTGATTGCTACTAGCTTAGTACGCTGGCAAAGTAATGCATCATAAGTGTTACGATCTAACTCACCTGCATCATCCACTGGTATCACACGTAGAATGGCGCCAACTTGCTTGCATAACATCTGCCAAGGCACAATATTAGAATGATGCTCCATGCCACTGACAATAATCTCGTCACCAGCTTTAAATCTACTTCGACCATAGCTTTGTGCAACTAAATTAATGGCTTCTGTCGTGCCCCGCACAAATATTATTTCATGTGCGTATTGGGCATTAATTAAGTGTTGTAGTGCAACTCGGGCATACTCAAATGCCTCTGTTGCACGCTGACTTAATGTATGGATGCCACGATGCACATTTGCGTTATCGTAACGATAATAGTGATTTTCTGCCTCCATCACTGTATAAGGCTTTTGTGTGGTGGCGGCGTTATCCAAATAAACGAGTGTTTTACCATACAGGCGTGTTTGCAGTATTGGAAAATCATGTCTCCAACGCTGTACATTAAGGTGATTTTTAATGTCTGACTCAAGCGAACTATGTGTATGGGCGTTCATTTTAAACTCACCTATTTTTATAGTAACTCCTTGACCATGTCCCCTTGAGGCAAACGGTCTAGCAGAAGATGCTCAATGCGTTGACGTAAGTACGGGGTGTTTATTCTGTTAATAATGTCATTAGCAAAACCATAAATAAGCACTGAACGTGCCGTATCGGCATCTAGGCCACGGGAGCGTAAATAAAATAAACCTTCATCACTTAGCTGACCTACTGTAGCCCCATGCGTGCATTTCACGTCATCTGCAAAAATCTCAAGTTGTGGCTTAGTATCTATTTCAGCTTGTTTAGAGAGTAGTAAATGATGGTTAGTCTGATGAGCATCCGTTTGATTAGCGCCATGATGAACGATGACTTTACCGTTAAATACGCCTCTAGACTCTCCATCAAGTATGCCTCGATAATATTCACGGCTAGTACAGCATGGTGCTATATGGTCAATACGTGTGTGATGGTCTACATGCTGCTTATCATCTAACAGGTATAGTCCATCAAAGGTACATAAACATCCTGTTTCATTCAGGCTAGAGGTAATATCGTTGCGAACTGAGCGCCCACTAAATACAAATGATCTAGAAGTAAAACTGCTGTCTTTTGATTGCTCTGCGTGAACCCCAGCAATATGCAAGGCCGCAGGTCCTTCTTGAATAAGTTTGCAATGTTCAATTTTTGCACCAGCGCCTACGTTGATTTGTGTGATTGCGTTGGTAAAGTTATGTGCATCAAGTGTGCCCATATAATGCTCAATGACAGTAGCACTTGAGTTTTCCCCTGCCATCACGATAATGTGTGGATAAATCGCCACGCCGTGCCCACTAGCAATCAGAAAAAGGTAGATTGGCGTTTCCAACACAGTGTCTGGCGCAATTTTCAGCACGGCACCGTCAGTGACAAAAGCATTATTCAATGCTGCAAAAATGGTATGTTCATGCTGCTGACTAAACAGTGACTCAGGTAGATTAGCATCACCATCAAGCATGTCAGCCAAGCTACTTAACTGTACACCATCGGGTAAATCATCAATCGTAGATAGTTCTGAATCAAAATGACCATTCACAAACACCATTAAATGCATCCCTTCACCAGACAATGCCCATGCCAGCAACTTTGCCTCTGAAGGTGCATCTGGTGGAATATTGTCGGGAGCTAGCGAGCCACGCTTACTAATCAACGATACATCCGTGTATTTCCACTCTTCTTCGCGTTTAGTAGGGAAACCATGCTCAGAAAAACGTTTGAATGCCGTTTTCCTAGCTGCCAATATCCAAGGCGAGTCATGCCCAGCTAACGCATCTGGCACTAGCGATAGCTCAACATTCTGCCAAGATTGTGGTTGCACATGCATTGATGCCCCCTAAGCGATTTGTTTGATTAAATCTCCAGTTTCAAGCCAATTGTATCCATGGCGCTCTAAGTCTTTAGCCAAATCAGCGCCGCCAGATTTGACGATACATCCCTGTGATAGTACATGCACAGCATCTGGCACAATATAGTCTAATAAACGCTGGTAATGAGTCACAAGGATAATGGCTCGATCAGCCCCTCGCATATCGTTTACACCGTCAGCAACGAGTTTTAGCGCGTCGATATCAAGTCCAGAGTCTGTTTCATCAAGAATAGCTAGCCTTGGCTGCAATATATTCAGCTGTAAAATCTCGTTACGCTTCTTCTCACCACCAGAGAAGCCCTCATTCACCGCACGTAACAATAGAGCCTCATCCATGCCTACCCGTTTCATTCGCTCGCGGACCAGTGTTAAAAAATCCATCGCATCAAGTTCTGGTAAGCGATGATATTTGCGTATGGCGTTTAATGCGGTTTTAAGAAACAGCGCATTGCTAACGCCTGGTATTTCAACTGGATACTGAAAAGCTAAGAACACACCCTCGCATGCTCTGCGCTCTGGTGACATGGCTAATAAATCGCGTCCAAGATAATGCACACTACCAGCTGTTACCTTGTAAATCTCTCTACCAGCCAGAAGCTGAGCTAATGTACTTTTTCCAGAGGCATTAGGGCCCATGATGGCATGCACTTCCCCTGCTTTTACATCAAGGTTAATGCCCCGCAATATTTCTTTGCCATCAATACACACATGCAGATTCTTTATCGATAGCATGATGGTTCTCCTAACCTGTACTACCTTCTAAGCTAACCCCAAGCAATTTTTGTGCTTCTACAGAAAACTCCATTGGCAGCTCTTGAAACACAGCCTTACAGAAACCGCTGACAATCATGGATACTGCATTTTCAGGTGATATCCCGCGTTGTGTGCAATAAAACAACTGCTCTTCGCCAATACGTGAGGTTGAGGCCTCGTGCTCAACCTTTGCACTTGGGTTCTTTACTTCAATATATGGAAATGTATGTGCACCACAATGCTCACCTAACAATAGCGAATCACATTGCGTATAGTTACGTGCATTTTCTGCGCCTGATAATACTTTAATCAGACCTCGGTATGTATTTTGACCATAACCAGCACTAATCCCTTTAGAAAGCACCGTGCTTTTAGTATCGCGACCAATATGAATCATCTTAGTGCCTGTATCAGCCTGCTGATGATTGTTGCTTAAAGCAACAGAGTAAAACTCACCCACTGAACCATTGCCGCGTAAAATTACACTTGGGTACTTCCAAGTAATCGCCGAGCCAGTCTCTACCTGAGTCCATGAAATATGTGATTTTTCACCTCGGCAATCACCACGCTTCGTCACAAAATTATAAATACCGCCTTTACCCTCTTTATCACCAGGGTACCAGTTTTGAACAGTCGCATATTTGATACGTGCCCCTTCCAATGCAATGAGCTCTACCACCGCTGCGTGTAATTGATGCTCATCTCTCATTGGCGCAGTACAGCCTTCTAAATAACTCACGTAAGCATCTTTGTCGGCAATAATAAGCGTACGCTCAAATTGACCAGTATTCTTTGCATTAATCCTAAAGTAAGTAGAAAGCTCCATTGGGCAATGTACACCAGGCGGAATGTAGCAAAATGACCCATCACTAAATACAGCAGCGTTGAGGCTTGCAAAGAAATTATCGGTGTATGGCACCACTGAGCCAAGATATTGTTTTACTAAGTCAGGGTACTTTTGTACTGCCTCTGAAAACGGACAAAAAATAATACCAAGCGTGGATAGATTTTGTTTAAAGGTCGTTGCAACAGAAACACTATCAAATACAGCATCAACCGCCACACCAGCCAACATTTTCTGCTCTTTTAATGGAATCCCTAACTTTTCGTATGTGCGTAATAGTTCAGGATCAATCTCTGATAAATCGCGCGGACCATTTTTCTCTGATTTAGGTGCAGAATAATAGTAAGCATTTTGATAATCAATAGGTGACCAATCCAGATTAGCCCATCGTGGCTCAGAAAGTGTTAACCAATGCTGATAAGCTTTTAAACGCCACTCCAGCATAAATGCTGGTTCGTTTTTTTTAGCAGAAATAAGCCTGATAGTACTTTCATTCAGACCAAGGGGGATTGTGTCAGCCTCTAGCTGAGTGTAAAAACCGTGTTGATACTCACGGTTAATTAGCTCGTTTAACTGTTGGGTAGTAGTCATATAAATACCACCACTTGATTGTCTAGACCGCTCTAAGTAGTGCCTAAATCAACTATTTGGCGGTGATTTAGCAGATATAAACAACACTGTAAATTACTGCCACACAAAATGTGACTTATTAAATCCAACTTAAGTTCAATTTGGCTATTCCGAATATAAAACAACTAATTTAGTTAATGATTGTCATATCACTGTGCAAATTAAAAAAAGAAAAGGAAATTTTTTCATGAACCAACTAGACTTGACCAATAAGCAATGTACACCATGCCAAGGTGGGGTTTCACCAATGACTAGTGAAGTTGCTAATAAGTACCTACCTTTAGCGCCAGGGTGGGAGCTACGAGACGATGCAACAAAAATCAAGAAAACATTTAAATTTAAAAACTTTATTGATGCCTTAGCACTAGCGCAGCAAGTTGGAAATCTTTGTGAAAAAGAAGGACATCACCCAGACATTACTATTGGTTGGGGATATTGTAGCGTTGTCTTCCAGACTCATAAAATTAACGGACTGCATGAAAATGACTTTATCATGGCATCTAAAGTAAATACCCTAGTCGATAATCAGATCACTACATAAACCAACGCTTAGCTAAAATTATTAAGCAAAAAATTCAATGTGATTACTTAACTTTAACAATTATCTTATTGATTATATTAATCTAATTCAACCACACCATCAAAGCTAACATTAAGGTTCAACGCGCCTATTCCAAGGATCATTTTTACTGGCAATTTCTCGTTACCATGTAGTTCACGCTTGGCGCATGCTTGCGCCACAGCCTGCTCAATTTCTCTCTGGGAATTAATACCCACCATTTTCAAAAACTGGCGAATGCTCATATTGAAAGTATCGTTGTTCATATTAAACTCCACATTGAATGGTTGAATTATTGATGACACATACATAGAAAAATCTTTAAATACTCAATCTTAGAACCCTATTACTCCTAATAAGTTTGCAATTGAATCTATGGTGAGATCTGGTTTAATGGTCGATGCATCAGCATAACTCTGGCGGTATTTCCCTGTTTTTACTAAAACCCCTTTTAGGCCAACTTGTTGTCCACCGCCCACATCTACATCAATATCATCACCTACCATCATCACATCAGAAGGCATAAGACCCATATCATCAAGTGCAATTCGAAAAAAGTCAGAAGATGGCTTACCAATAACCATTGAATTAACTCCGCTTGCATACTCCAGCGCCTTAACAAAACCACCTATGTCCATTTGTAGCCCTTGTTCGGTTTGCCAAAATTTATTTTTATGAATGGTGATTAACTTAGCGCCATTCATCAGCGCATTAAAAACGTCATTCAGTAACGCATAAGTCCAAGCATTACCAATATCGCCAATCACAATATAGTCGGGGTTAGCCTCTGATTGTGGAAACTCATTAAAGTCTTGTTTAACATCTTCGGCTAATAATAAACGGCATACAGGGTGATGTTGCTTCCTTAAATAAAGCAAGGTAGCCTGAGGCGCACTGATGAGCTCATTTGCAGGGATATCAAAGCCCAAGGCATTGATTTTTTTGTGTAACGTAGCTAATGATAATGTGCTGGTGTTAGTAACAAAACGGCAAGGAATACCACTAGTGCGTATTGCTTTGATTGTATCAACTGCCCCTTCTATGGGGCTGGTGCCAGTATAAAGCACACCATCTAGATCAAATAAAATACCTTTAATTGATAGCGAATTGTTCATATTTGGCTTCACCTCCACACTAGGTTAGCAAATGATATCAATGACGATAGACACAACATGAAGCAATAAAAGTCTATTCACACATCAATAATATCGCAAAAATACGCAAATTAAGTGTCTTATTAAACCAAGTCGTGTAGTTTTAAACCAAAGACTGTCGTTAAGCTAAAGAGAATTTAAACCAACAGTCTCATCTAGACTAATGGTTGGATGGTGAGAATAGAATAAGGTTTTAAATGGATAGCCATCAAGAAGCATAACTTATGCGATCTACAAAGCTATGCTTCTATCAGCTATTTAGGTATCAGCTATTTGGGAATTAACGATTGTTAAAGAACGCAATGTTCATTGCTCTGTCATTTACAAATGTAATTTCAGTTTCTTTGTAAGTACGTTTTGGGTCATATTTCACGATGTTTTTGTAGTACCACATTTCAACTTTAACTGGTTTAGATTTACTTTCATCGGCACCAGCCTTGAGCATTACTGTATTAGCACCAGATGGCTTAACTGACATTTCCTTTTTAAAAGGTACGCCTAACTTATCGGTGATTACTTTTTTAGTTTTTCCGCTAAATGTATTCAAAAACTCATTCTCAGTGTATGTTTTAGGAGGCGCAGCATGCGTCACTGACATTGAGGTGGCCAAAAAAGAAGCCATCGCGACGGTTAACAATAATTTCTTAATACTAAATTGCATATCTATCTCCATAATTAACGCTTTATTATCTCATTTATCGGTGCTTTAACAAACGTCTCACTGATTAATTGGTTTACTACTAAATCGTAATTTTTAATCCATCGTAGCCAACAAACACATTATCAGGAAGCTGTGCACTGAGTGCAGTGTATTCCAACTCATGCGTCATATGAATCAAGTACGTTGCTTTCGCCCCTATCTGACTAAGGAAAGCAAGGCTTTGTTCCACATTGATGTGGCTATAGTGTGGGGTAACACGCAAACAATCTAATAACAAAACATCAACATCTTTCAAAAGTGCCATCGATGTATCAGGTATAGCAGATACATCGGTTAAATATACTAAGTTACCAATCCGGTAGCCATATATATCACTATGTCCATGCTTGATTGGAATCGGTGTGATGACTTGGTTAAATAATGTGAAAGGTGCAACAACTGGATTTACTTTCAGAATGGGTAAATCCCAAAAATCACCAGCTTCACGCAACGTATAGCCAAACTTATCTGCGATATGTCGCATTGCATCAGGACTGCCATATAGCGGAATTTGACAGCGCTGTTTTTGACAGTAAGCGCGCAAATCATCAATACCATGTAAATGATCAGCGTGTGTATGTGTGTAAAGCACGGCATTCACATTCATCAAACCTTCTCTCAAAGCTTGATGACGCAAATCTGGCCCTGTATCGATAAGAATCACGTTGCCATTATCCAACGTGATAGCACTTGAGCAACGCGTTCTATGGTTACGTTTATCTGTAGAGACGCAAGTATTGCATTGGCAGCCAATCATTGGCGTACCAGCACTTGAACCTACCCCTAACATTGTTAATTGCATTGACAACCTTTATCTGTGATGTCTGCGTCTACAATTTCATTATGCACAGAAATTTAGACAAATTAGTGCTTAGCATGCTTAAACAAGCGGAAGAAATTCTCCGTCGTAGCTGCAGCAAGTTCATCAAAAGAAATACCTCGTAGATTAGCAACCTCCTCAGCCACATGCTTGACATAGCTCGGCTGGTTTGTCTTTCCACGATAAGGCGTTGGCGCTAAATAAGGTGAGTCAGTTTCTACCAGAATTCGATCTAATGGCACATGCTTAGCCACTTCTTTAATGGTCTGTGCATTTTTGAAGGTGATGATGCCAGAGAATGAAATATAAAATCCTAACGCAATCGCCTCTAATGCAACGTCCAAGCTTTCTGTAAAACAATGCATCACGCCACCCACTTGCTGTGCGTTTTCTTCTCGCATAATACGCAAGGTATCTTCTGGTGAGTTTCGTGTATGAATCACCAACGGCTTACCAGTGGCAATCGCAGCGCGTATATGCGTACGGAAACGTGTACGCTGCCATTCTAGGTCACCTGTCAGTCTAAAGTAATCTAAACCTGTTTCACCGATGGCAATCACTTTAGGGTGATTGGCAAGTTTGATTAACTCATCGACGGTAGGCTCCTGAATGTCCTCATAATCGGGATGAACACCCACAGAAGCATAAAAATTTTCATTTTCCTCAGCGAGTGCCAACACTTGAGGAAAATCAGGTAAAGTCACCGAAATACATAAGGCATGCCCTACCTGATTATCCTGCATAGCCTGTTTAATGGCAGGGAGGTTAGCTAGTAGCTCTGGAAAATTAAGATGGCAATGAGAATCAACAAGCATGGTTTTCAACTAAATCGTATGAGTAGCACGTAATGATTTAAGCGCGTTACCTAAAAGTCCCTCTATTTTAGTGCGAGCTTCTAAGCCACCGCTTTTTTCATTAAACTGCACACCAATACCCTGTGGTTTATTTCCTTGAGTATTAGGCGTAATCCAAACGACGTTGCCAACCACCTTCAGTTTGACAGGGTCATCAATTAAGCTAAGTAACATAAATACTTCTTCGCCCATTTGAAATGATTTCGTTGTTGGAATAAACAAGCCGCCGCCCACTAAGAAGGGCATGTATGCTGCATATAGGGCCGCCTTTTCCTTGATTGCCAGTGACAAAACACCTGGTTTAGGCGCAACAGTGTTGGCATTTTTAATTTCGTCTTGTATATCTTCAGCCATAATTAAACTCTTTTGAAGGACTCTGCTTAATGATTTGTTTTATTTACCTAACAAAACAAATTGAAACTAAAAAATTTTGGTGTACTCAAGTAGAAGGCCTTCCATCTGTAACTCATGATTCAATGGATGTGAGGCTAATTTCCTTAACTCGTTCATTCTTTTATACATATCGAATAACCTGCTTAAGTTTACCTTGTCCGCCAAAGCTTGCAAAGCGCTGATGTACTGCAAATGATAGCGAACCTGCTGTCCCAACTTAATAGCAACCATATCATATATCCATTTTTGAATCGCAATCACACCAGTTTCAGCTGAATTGGCAATTAACAAAGGTGCTAGCACATATGGTTCCAGTTTTGGGCCAAGCGCAAGATGCTTCCAAATTTCAGACAGTTGATCAAATTGCATTTGTTCAGAAAGTACTTTAATTGGTGATCCCTCTAGATAGGCTAATTGTTGTTTTGCATTTTTTACGCCCTGCTCCTCCAACCACCCGAGTGATTGCTCCTCATTTGGCACAGGCATGTTTATTTTCTGGCACCGACTAATAATGGTCGGTAATAGTCGCTGCAATTGATGAGCTACTAAAATAAAAATCACACCAGAGGCAGGTTCTTCTAGCATTTTAAGTAATGCATTTGCAGAGGCGACATTTAATGCTTCAGCAGGATGGATTAAAACAATACGCATACCACTACTTTGATGACTTGATAAGCTTAAAAAATCACTTAAATCTCGAATCTGCGACACGGAAATTTGTGTTTTTTTCTTAGTTTTTTTACTAGATACGGTATCATCAGATTCAGCATCTTGTTCTGGGGTCAGCAAACGAAAGTCAGGGTGACTATCATCATTAAACCAGTGACAGCTAGCACATGTTTTACATGCACCTCCATTTGGCATTTTATTTAAACACAATAGCGCTTGACTAAAACTGCATGCGAAATTGTACTTACCAATGCCTGCCCTCCCATGTAGCAGAATAGCATGAGGCAAGCGTTGACTATCATGTACTAAACGCTCCCATATCTGGGATTGCCATGGGAAGATCTGAGCATCATTCATAAAGAGGCTATCGCTTCCGCCACAGACTTCGCAACTTCTGCTAGCGGTTGATTACTATCAATGACTCTGAATCTTGCTGGGTTTTGCTGTGCGCGCTGCAAATAGGCATTGCGAATGCGTGTGAAGAAATCAGCTGACTCTCTTTCAAACTTATCTGGCGTACGTGCAGCTGACAACCGTTGCATGCTGACTTCAACAGGTACATCAAATAGCAATGTCATATCAGGTTGCAAGCTATCTTGCACCCAGTGTTCCAAAAGCTCAATTTTTGAAGCGTCTACGCCTTTAGCGCCACACTGGTAAGCATAGGTTGCATCTGTGAAGCGATCAGACAGTACGCAAGCTCCGCGCGCTAACGCAGGCTTAATCACCTGAGCAATATGCTCACGCCTAGCTGCAAACATTAACAAAGTTTCAGTTTCTGGATGCATAGCCTCATGCAGCAGTAGCTCTCTCAGGCGTTCACCTAGCTCAGTACCGCCTGGCTCACGCGTTGAAACAACTTCTACGCCACGAGCACTCAGTAACTCAATAATACTAGAGATATGTGTGCTTTTACCCGCACCATCCATCCCTTCTAGGGTAATAAACTTAGCATTCATATTTTTATTTTTTCAACTGATAACGCACTACTGCACGGTTATGTTCATTCAGGTCATTAGAAAAAGCATGGCTACCATCACCTTTGCCTACAAAATAAAGTGCTTTGGTTTTAGCTGGGTGCAAAGCGGCTTCAATTGCAGCGATACCAGGCATTGCGATTGGTGTTGGTGGTAAGCCGCTTCTTGTATAAGTGTTATAGGGCGTATCCGTTAATAGATCTTTTTTTCTGATGTTGCCGTTAAATTGTAAGCCCATTCCATAAATAACCGTTGGATCAGTCTGTAATCGCATGCCAAAACGCATTCTGTTGATAAAAACACCAGCAATCATTGGACGCTCACTGGCTTTACCTGTCTCTTTTTCAACAATTGAAGCCATAATCAAAGCCTCATAGCTATTTTTATACGGTAAATTTTCTTCTCGGTTTTGCCATGCTTTATCAAGCTTAGCCTGCATCGCATCGTAACTGATTTTCAATAATGCTATATCTGTCGTATGGCGATTGAAATAAAAAGTATCAGGGAAAAATAGCCCCTCTGGCGCATTGTATGTCGAGCCAAGTAATTGCATAATCTCACGGTCAGATAAGCTGGTAATAGTTTGCTTTACTGCATCATTATTTGCCAGCTTCTCGCGCATCTGCGCAAACGTACGTCCTTCAATAAAAGTGACGCTTCCTTGTGTAGCCTTGCCGTAATTGAGCGAGAGTAACAGTTGATAAGGTGAAATATTTTTATTTAAGGTGTAACTACCCGCTTGTAAATATTGTTCTTTATTTAAAAGCTTGGCAATCAACACAAATCGCCATGGCTCACGTAATACGCCTTGTGCTACCAACTGGTTCGCAATACTTCGGAGCCCGCTATTTGGCGCAATCACAACCTCCTGGCTACTAGGTTGCAACTTTAAAGGAGCAATAGCGTAGTACACCAACCAGCCGACCATCAATAAAGCAGCAATTAAGCAGATCAGAAGCCATTTTTTAATGCGTTTAACCATGAGTCAGTATATTTCTAATTGTAGAAGCCAACGATTGCTGCTCCCATGTTTGATTACCTATTGCCGTTACCTGAAATGCGCCATATAGGCTATTACAGACAATCACCTCGTCTGCACTCAATAGCTCCGGCAATGTTATTGTTACTTCGCTGCAATTCAAACCGAGTAGGCTTTCTAAACCAAGTATTCTTTGCCTAGTGATACCAGCAACACCGCACTGGCTTAAATCTGGCGTGTATAAATGGCTACCTACACGGGCAAAAATATTACTCATTGTGCATTCAATCACATTGCTTTGCATATCCATCATGAGACCATCAAAAATAGATTCCTCACGCCACTCCATACGCGCCAATATATTTTCCAGGCGGTTAAGATGTTTAATGCCAGCAAGTTTTGGTTGTAAGGCTAAACGAGTGTCACACAAATGCAGACGTACACCACTTAAATAGTGGGCATCCAGATAAGTCGGCATGGATGATTTAATCAATACGCGGGTCGGAATGGTGACTGCAGGTGGCGCATAGCCGCGCTCACCCTCACCTCTAGTAATAATGATTTTAGCAACAGAGACTTCGCCATTATCAAATTCTTCTATCGGAAATAGTTGCTGAATATCAGACATTAACAACTCTGCACTCGGGCAAACAATCCCAATCACAGCACAATCCGCCACTAATTTTTGATAATGAAAAGGCCAGCTAATTGGTTGACCATCTCTAATTTTCATGGTCCTAAATACACCGTCACCGTAGGTAAAGCCACGGTCTGCAGCTGAGATTACTTGATCAAAACTGCCGTTTATTAAAGATGTGTG
>Ga0160184_104448_pt1 | contig 21206 bp, 21 predicted proteins | sample met14sa_2_FD_114924 | JGI IMG/M metagenome (GOLD analysis project Ga0160184, IMG submission 114924) | Synthetic bacterial communities of pure cultures from sediment of Lake Washington, USA, under high oxygen condition - MT... | ecosystem: Engineered > Modeled > Simulated communities (microbial......
AAGCTGGGATGGGTACAATCACTGAAACGTTGCAAAGGATGAGGGATTTAGCAATTCAGGCGGCCAACAGAGCGGCTGTTAGCGGTGAAGATAGGCAAAAGCTTCATACCGAATTTAAGCAATTGGGTGCAGAGGTTAAAAGGATTATTCAAAATACCGAATTCAACGGCAAAAAAATTCTAAACGGTTCTTTAAAGAATGCGAACTTTCAAATTGGAGCTAACACGGCGGCAGACAATCAAATATCGGTTACGGTATCCGATCTGCTGGCTGTGACAAGTTTAAGCGCGCTTTTTGGTAATAAGCATTCAATTGGATCAGCGGCTACCTCGGGAAATGTGCGCTCAGCAATCAACGCTATTGACACGGCAATCAGAAGAATCGATACATTTCGTTCGAATTTAGGTGCAATTCAAAATCGGTTTTCCACCACTATATCGAATCTGCAATCTTCTATTGAAAATCAAAGCTCTGCACGTTCGCGGATCATGGACGCCGATTTCGCTGCCGAAACTGCGAATTTAAGCCGCAGTCAGATTCTGCAGCAGGCCGGTACGGCAATGTTGGCTCAGGCTAATCAGGTAACCCAAGGCGTATTGCAGCTATTGAAATAAAAGTAGCCGCAGTATTTAGTCTGAATTCACGGTGTATTTGAATAAAGGAATGCTAAGCTGATACATCGCTAGTGAGATTCCGTAAACTTTAATCAAGAAGTAGCAAATGGATGATGAACTTGATCAGGTGAGACAATATGACTTAGGGCCAATAAGCGTAAATAATTTTGGTGAAAAATATTTTTTCAACCTGAATAGAAACAGCTTCGATAGAGTGAGTGCTGGAGTATTGTTTGACGCGAAGTTTGGTAAGGATCTGTTTGCAGAAGATACACTTAATGTGGTTATCGGCACGGATTCAGGGTTATTGCCAAAATACTTGCAAAGCAAGTTTTTACCAAAGGGTACGCGCTACCTCTTCATTGAGCCGGAAGGTGTTTTGCAGGCTTTAAAACAAAACCAATTGCTTGATGGCTTGGATGAGAAGATTCTGTGTGTTGGTTTGGAGCAATGGCCGGAGGCTATTAAAAATTTCAAAATAAACGACTATTTGTATATCAACGCAGTACGCTCCTACAATGCAATTTGTGCGCAAGACGATTATATAGAGGAGTATGCAGAGCTAAGTTGGCATATCACGGAAGTTCTATCGCAACTGCATTGGCAAATTAGCGTCGAGCTGGGTAGCGAGGCGTTTATTGCCAGACAGATTATTAACCTAGCCGATAACCAAAGGCCGGCAAAAGTGCTGGAAAAGGCCTTTGTCGATAATACGGTATTAATTTTGGCGGGTGGTCCCTCGCTTGATGAGGTTTTACCATGGCTCAGATCGCATCGGAACGACGTTGTGGTTTTTGCGGTTTCCAGAATTTCTCGCCAGTTATTACAAGCCAATATCGAGCCGGATTTTGTGTTTTCGGTGGATCCGACTGAGCTGAGCTTTGATATCAGCAAGGAAATGCTCGAGTTCAGCAGCAAGCCGATTTTTGTGTATTCATACCACACTGTCCCCACTTTAGTTAACCAATGGCATGGTCTTGGGTTCTATCTTGGTCCGCGACTGCCTTGGCCGTCGCCACTGAACGTAGCGAATATTGGCAGTGCGGGGCCGACTGTGACCAATACTGCGTTGAGCGTGGCGTATCATTTTGGCTTCAAAAGAATGGTGCTCGCCGGCGTAGACTTATGCTTCACGAGGGAAGGCTTCACTCACGCCACCGGTAGCGACGAGCAAATGGCCGGGCCACGCTTTAATTTGACATCGTTGCAAGTAGAGACAAATGCCGGTTTTATGGCGCCTACAAGTTGCGACTTCGCTCAAGCCATTCTCTCACTGAGTTTCCAGGCGAAACAGTTGTCTGGCATGGGATGTCGGATTTTCAATATTTCCGGTGGTTCTGCCAAAGTCGAAAATATCGAGTATTTACCCATATCCGAAATTGAATTTGGGGATGGCTCCATTAATGTGGCTGAAATCGTAGCCGAGCGCGTTAGCGAATCCGCTGAACATAGTAAATATCACAAACAAATTCTTGATGAGTTGGGGCGTGCTCAATTTCAGATCAAAGGAATTGCTCGTCTGGCGGAGAATGCGCGCCGTGTCAACGACGAGATGTATAGTGCCGATGGGGTCATTGGAAACTATAAGGATAAAAAAAGACTGGATCAGATCGAGAAGAAGTTTAAGCGAGAACATAGGCATTACAGCAAGTTGGTAAAAAGCTTTGGTATCAGAAGTTTTATAAAGTTGACGAAGGCATTTAACGATGAGGCATGGAGTGCTGAAGAAGCCAAGCAACTTGGCAATGTTTTCTATGACGCCTATCGGGAAGGTGCAGCAAAATTGATGTGTTTGTTGGATGACGCTGTCGAAAGAGTTAAGGCCAGGCAACAGGAATATGCGGATGTGCCGGATTTTGGTTTGATAATGGAGCAATATCGAAAAGACAGAAGTTTTGGGCGAGCAAGATTGTGGAAAGCTACTGCCGCTGAGGTGCCGGTAGATGTTCGGGCTCAATTTGCCGATTTTGAAAAACGCTTCTTAGATATTGTTCACGATAAACATACTCGGCATTTTGCGAAGGCCAAAAGCCAGGGAAATCTTTCAAGTCTAAAGCAAAGGGCGGGCTTGTTATTCAAGCATAAAAAAATCGAAGAATTGAGTGATTTGCTGATTAGTCTGAGTAAGCATCAGGATCAGCAGGCGGTTGAGCCGTATCGCCATTTGATTACTGGTTACTTGGCCGAATTGCAACACGCATCGGCCCAGGCGCTGGATGCATATCGACAAATTGTTGACGGTGGTGGTGTGTTGGTAGAGCAGGCTCTGATAAGAATTGCGGATATCGGTATCGATAGCGATGACGCTCATACCGCCAATTTAGCGTTACAGTGTTTGTCGCAATTGAATCCCGTCTACTTACCCTTATATGCGGAAATGCAAAGGCTGCATGGCGATGTGATGGTCGCTATAGACGCCTACAATAATTACATCGGCCAATTCCCCAGCGATACGTTGGCGCAAATAAAATTGGCTAACTTGTATACGGAGCAAGGAATCTATGATGCGGCTATCATGATGCTGGATTATATTTTGGCTCAAAAACCTGATCTGGAAGTTGCTCTCACCATGAAGGCTGCGTTGGTTTCTGCTGGATCTTAACTGCGGATGTGGTGCTGCGTGGTCTCGGGCTATTTTTAAGGGGTCAAACTTTTTTCAATATCAATTCCAAAACCAATTTACTGCCGAAATAGGCTAATAGTAATGAAGTAAAGCCTATGAGGGTCCACTGAATTGCGCTTTGCCCACGCCAGCCATAGCGAATCCTGCCGAACAGTAGTGCGGAAAAAATTATCCAGGCCAGTATCGATAGTACGGTTTTATGAACCAAATGCTGCGCAAATAAATCCTCTACGAAAAAGAAGCCGGTGACCAAGGACGCGGTCAAAAACAGTAATCCCGTTGCAATCATTTGAAACAACAGTGATTCCATGGCTTGCAAGGGTGGTAAAGCCAACATAAAGCGTTTGGGGTGGCGATGGCGTAATTGTTGATCCTGAACGGCCAATAAAATGGCTTGTAAGGCAGCGATATTTAATAGGCTGAATGCCAATATTGATGTCAGTATGTGAGTGCTCATCTGCCAATTGTGGTTCACAAGCAGGCGTGGCGTAGCTGGGTAATGAATATCTAAAGCCAGCATGGCTGCAGCGACTGGAAAAATCAACACGCCCAGTTTTGCCACAGGTTTGTCCAGCGAGGCAATTAACAGCAGAAGGCAAATAACTAAGCCTGCAAGCGATGCGGTACTGAAAAAACTGAAGTTGAATCCGTTATGGTTTTGTACGTTTAAGACGGTGTAGGCGCAATGCAAGCCTGCGCCAAGCCAAGCCAGTTGCATGGATAGTCGGTGCTGTTTGGCGCCAAAAATTTCTTTAACGATCAATGTTGCGGCAATCGCATAGCTTAATATCGAAAATAGGCCGGCGGGTGTGGTGTACATGGCGATGGCAGGGGAATAATCAAAAGGTGTTGCGATACGGTTATGTTAAACTAAGCAGACCAATTGTTGTAATCCGTTTGTGTTGGCAGACATCCGCCGGAACCCTAGAAAAATAAAGACGCAGCTATGTTTGATAATTTATCTGATCGCCTCAGTGGCACACTAAAAAAAATTAAAGGCCAAGGTCGTCTGACCGAGAGCAATATCCAGGACACCATGCGCGAAGTAAGAATGGCTTTGCTGGAAGCCGATGTTGCTTTGCCGGTGGTGACCGATTTTATCGATCAAGTTACTCAGCGCGCGTTGGGTCAAGAAGTGCAAACCAGTTTGACGCCTGGGCAGGCAATGATCAAAGTGGTGCAGTCCGAGCTGGTCAAGGTGATGGGTTCTGCTAACGAAGAGCTGAATCTACGGATCAACCCGCCGGCAATCGTATTGATGGCAGGTCTTCAGGGTGCGGGTAAAACGACTACGGTGGCAAAATTAGGTCGCCATCTAAAAGAAAAGAAAAAGAAAAAGGTAGGCGTGGTGAGTGTTGACGTTTATCGTCCTGCCGCGATTAAGCAATTGGAGACGTTGGCCGCCGATGTTGGATTAAAATTTTTCGAAAGCGATGTCAGCGAAAATCCTGTCGATATTGTCAACAGGGCTATAGATGCAGCAAAGCGCCAATTTTTAGATGTGGTAATTGTCGACACCGCCGGACGTTTGCATGTCGATGACGAGATGATGGCAGAGATCAAAGCTTTGCACGCCGCAATCAAGCCGATTGAGACCTTATTTGTGGTTGATAGTATGACCGGTCAAGATGCTGCAAACACTGCCAAGGCTTTTCATGATGCCTTGCCATTGACCGGTGTCATTCTGACCAAGGCCGACGGCGACGCGCGTGGCGGAGCGGCGCTTTCCATTCGGCATATAACAGGCAAGCCGATTAAGTTTATCGGTGTCGGCGAAAAAACCGATGCCTTAGAGCCTTTCTATCCTGATCGGTTGGCTTCGCGTATTCTCGGTATGGGCGACATGTTGTCGCTGATTGAGAATATCGAGCAAAATGTTGATAAGAAAAAGGCCGAGCAATTAGCCAAAAAAATTGCAAAAAGGCAAAAGCTTCGATTTGAATGACTTGAAAGAACAGTTGGAGCAAATGCAAAATATGGGCGGGCTTGGCGCGATGATGGATAAGCTGCCGGGTATGGGAGGAGTGCCCAAAGATATTAAGGATAAAGTCAACGACAAAGATCTGGCGCATCAGATTGCCGTAATCAACTCAATGACCAAACAAGAGCGGCGTTTTCCCGATCTGATTAAAGGCGGTCGGAAGCAGCGTATCGCCGATGGTTGCGGCTTGGACTTGCAGGCTGTAAATCGTGTGTTGAAGCAGCATCAAATGATGGAAAAGATGATGAAAAAATTCAGCAAGGGTAATATTGCCAACATGATGCGCGGCTTGAAGAGCAATATGCGCGGCATGAGAATGTGATTGTCGTAATTTGTCCTTCACTTATTGTAAAAATCGCGTAGAATAGTTTGATTAAGTTTTTTTGATTCAATGTTATTTAAGGTATCCAAATGGTAAGCATTCGTTTGTCCAGAGGCGGCGCTAAGAATCGTCCTTTCTATCATGTTGTTGTTACCGACAGCAGAAGCAGTCGCGATGGTCGTTACATTGAGCGCGTAGGTTTTTTCAATCCTTTAGCTCGCGGTGGTGAGCAAAGATTAGTATTGGATAGCGAACGCGTCCAATACTGGAAAGCCAATGGAGCGCAACCTACTGACCGCGTCGCTAGATTGATTAAAGACGCCGATAAAGCAGCCGCTTAATTTTAGCTTTGTCAGAAGGGGATTTTTTGAACGTCGGCCAAGTGTCCGGCGTTTTTGGTGTAAAAGGATGGGTAAAAGTCTATTCCTTCACCGATCCCCGTGAAAACATATTGCAGTATTCCCCATGGATTCTGCGAAAAAATAGCCACTTCCACGAAGTTAAATTGCTTGGAGGTCGGCGGCAAGGCAGTTTGGTCGTCGCAGAGTTGCAAGATATTACTGACAGAGATGTCGCAGCAGGGTTGATGGGCGCGGATATTTTGATTCGCAAGCAACAATTACCCAAAGCGAGCGATGGAGAATATTATTGGGCGGATCTGATTGGGCTGGAAGTACGCAATCTAGAGGGTTGCCAATTAGGTAAAGTTGATCATTTGTTGGAAACCGGTGCTAACGATGTTTTGGTCGTAGTTGACGGGGAGTCAGAACGTCTGATTCCGTTTTTGCAGCAGAGTACTGTTTTAAAAATTGATCTTGACGATGGTCTGATTATCGTCGATTGGGATCCTGATTTTTAACTCAAGGCATGCGTTTCGATGTTATCAGTCTCTTTCCTGATATGGTATCGGATGCCGCTGGTTACGGGGTAACTGGTAGAGCAATTGAGCGAGGCTTGGTTGATTTGTCCGTTTGGAATCCTCGTGATTACACGCACGATAAACACCGGACAGTGGATGATAGACCTTATGGCGGCGGGCCGGGCATGGTAATGAAATGCCAACCTTTGCTCGACGCGGTAGATGCAGCCAAACAGCATAATGCCTTGGCTAATAGCAAAGTGATTTGCTTGAGTCCGCAGGGGCGTTTGCTTGATCAGGAGTTGTTGCTGGATGCGAGTTGCTATGATCAATTGATCCTCGTATCCGGTCGCTATGAAGGTATAGACGAACGTTTTATCCAGCATGCCTGTGACGAAGAATGGTCGCTGGGGGATTACGTCATCAGCGGTGGCGAGCTGGCAGCCTTGGTAGTAATCGATGCGGTTACCAGGTTAATTCCTGGCGTACTTGGTGACGAAGAATCTGCTAAACAAGATTCGCATTTTGATGGATTGTTGGATTGCCCGCATTATACGCGGCCCGAGCATAGCGATATTGGCGACGTTCCGGATGTACTACTCGGCGGAAATCATGCTGAAATCAAACGGTGGCGTATGAAACAGGCGTTGGGGCGGACTTGGTCTAGGCGCCCTGATATGCTTGGAAAAGTAACATTAAGCGCAGAGCAGGATGCTTTGTTGAAAGAATTTAGAACTGAAGTTGTTTAATAGGGTGTGGTTATGAGTAAAATTATTGAAGAATTGGAAGCTGAACAGCTGAAAAAAGATGTACCGGAATTCGGACCTGGCGACACTGTCGTGGTGCAAGTTAGAGTAACTGAAGGCACGCGGGAAAGGTTACAGGCTTTTGAAGGCATCGTGATTGCTAAACGTAATCGCGGTTTGAATTCAGCATTTACCGTCAGAAAAATTTCGCATGGCGTGGGTGTTGAGCGTGTTTTCCAAACCCACAGTCCATCGGTTGGCAGTATCGAAGTAAAACGTCGCGGTGACGTTCGTCGCGCTAAACTTTATTATCTGCGCGATTTGGCTGGTAAAGCCGCACGTATCAAAGAGAAACTTTCTTAATACGCTGCAATCTGGTTCGTTTATAGCGAATCAGGTAATGAGAAAAGGCGGCCTGCTCAGCTGCCTTTTTTTTTGCCGATAGCAAAAGAGAGATGTGATGCCTTTACATATCGTTTGGCAAAATGTTGCGGATGGTGAAGAGTCCCTGCTCGCCGTGCCACTACTCAATGCGGAATTGATATTAACCATGGCCGGTGAAATCATTACGGATGCATCTTGGCACGTTGGCGGAGAGTTAACTAAGACTTTGTCACCACAGGCTGTTAGTGTGCAAAGTTATCTGTTAAACCCGATGCAAACCGAACTGCATGTTACCTTGCTAAGCCAGGGTAGCGTGTACGCTAATACGGTTTGGAGTGCGTTATTGGCTATTCCCGTCGGGCAAGTGGAAACATATTCGGGGTTGGCGGAAACGCTGGGTTCAGGACCTAGAGCAATAGCGGGGGCTTGCCGAAATAACCCTTATGCCGGGATTATCCCGTGTCATCGGGTGGTGGCAAAGCGTGGCATCGGCGGTTTTATGGGGCAGGCCGATGGCGAGTTTGTGGCGCTTAAACACCGTTTACTCGAGTACGAGCGTGGTTTGGGATTGGACAGGGAATGAATTCGGCGCAGACCATAGAGGCATTCTTAAACGCATTGTGGTTGGAATTTGGATTAAGCGACAATACGCTATCGGCTTACGGCAGCGATCTTAAATTGTTTGCGAAGTGGCTGAAGGATAAGGATATAACCGCTGTTGACGACACGACGATCAAGAGTTTTTTGGCTAACCGACAGCAACAAGGTATAACCAGCCGTTCGTCGGCCAGAATTGTCTCTTGTTTGCGGCGCTTTTACGGTTATTTGCTGCGCGAAGGTAAGATTAATATCGATCCTACCCAATTAATAGACTCGCCACAGCTTGGCCGCACGTTGCCTGATTCATTGTCAGAAACCGACGTCGAATTATTGTTAAATGCTCCGGAAGTTGCCGACAAGTTGGGTTTCAGGGATAGAACGATGCTTGAAATGCTTTACGCCACAGGGCTGCGGGTGTCCGAGTTAGTCGAACTGAAGTTTAGCCAAATCAATTTCCGGCAAGGTTGTGTGCGCATCGTCGGTAAAGGCGATAAGGAACGCCTGGTGCCGGTTGGTGAAGAAGCCATGGATTGGGCGGAACGTTATCTGAATACTGCCAGACAAGCAATCCTGGGAAATAGGCAAAGCGACTATTTGTTTGTTACCACCCGGGGCACTTCTATGACCAGACAGGCTTTTTGGCACATTATCAAACGCTATGCTGTGCGGGCAGGTATCGATAAACATTTGTCGCCGCATACGCTGCGTCATGCGTTTGCCACGCATTTATTGAATCATGGCGCTGACCTTAGAGTGGTTCAGCTACTGCTCGGCCACTCGGATTTATCCACTACCCAAATTTATACGCATATTGCCCAACAGCGTTTGAAAGTATTACATACCCAACATCATCCAAGAGGCTAACCATGACTGCATCGATTCATCCCACCGCTTTTATCGAAACCGGCGCCATGCTTGGAGAAAACGTCAGCGTTGGGCCGTTTGCGGTGATAGAGGCGGGCGCCGTAATAGGGTCGAACAGTCAAATAGGTGCTCATGCCGTAGTGCATGCGCATGTCAAAATGGGCGACGGTAATGTGTTACACCCGCACGCTGTGCTAGGCGGCTTACCTCAAGATTTGGGGTTTGATGCGCAAACCGAGTCGTGGCTAGAGATTGGGGACAATAACGTGTTTCGAGAAGGATTTACCGCCCATAGGGCTACAGTAGCTGGCAGCGCTACCAGGATCGGTTCAGGTTGCTATTTCATGAACAACAGCCACGTTGCCCATGATTGCGCGGTTGGTGACAAAACGATTTTTGCCAATAATGTGGCGATTGGCGGTCATGTAGAGGTGGGGCATAACGTGTTTATGGGCGGGGCGGTAGTTGTGCATCAATTTTGCCGGATCGGCGCTTATGCCATTGTGCAAGGCACTACGGGGATTAACATGGACGTGATCCCGTTTATGCTGATAGGTGGCCGGCCCGCGAAACATTATCGGCTCAACATAGTGGGCTTACGGCGAGCCGGTATAGTAGGTGAGAATTACAAAGTGCTTTCCGCCGCGTTCAGATTGTTGAAAAATAAAAAAAGCCTCGAAGAATTGCAATCTACCGAAGAGCTGCAATACTTAAGGCGTTGGCTGGCGGTCGATTCCAAGCGTGGATTACACGGATTTATCGATGTTACCAACTGAATTCAATAGTCAGGGGCAATGCCGTAGGAATTTAACAAATTAGTTCCGGAGGTCAAAGTGGCAAGCCAGTCAGCTAACAGACAGCAAGATTTATCATGAAAATACAAGTAATCGATAACATCGACCAAATCCAGCCACTGATGTTGATGGCGGAAGCGGATGTTGCGTTTTATTCGGATGAGATCCAAGCCCTTAATGCCGCTGAACAGCTCCAACCCAACATCATTTTGCTGAATTTTGCGTTGCGCGGTAGCCAAACGCCCGACTATACCAACTTGTTATTGGCGGCCAGTCCGACCAGTAATATCGTGATCATCGGCGATGACTTGCATGAAGAGCAAATTCTGCACTGCGTGTTGGCTGGCGCCAAGGGCTATCAGAATAGTCAGTCACTGGCGGCCTATATCAACAGAATGATCCACGCAGTCGCGGCTGGCGAGGCTTGGTTGAGCCGTAAGATCGTTGCTTATCTTCTGGATGCCATCCACCGGAATTATTCGCTGCAAGCGAGCAGCTAAAAGTGTAAACCAGCCTCGAAATAAAAAGTTTGTCCGGCGATGGGCTGATTATAAGGGTAACCGGACGTAGCCGGTTCCTTGCCATGGCTATCGAACAGGTTCCGAGCGGATGCAGTCAGATCCAGATATCCCATCAGTTTTTTAGCATTTAAAGTTAGGTCGACCGTTTCATAATCTTTTAAAACTCGCGTATCTTCCGGGCTGCTAAGGCGGTGACCTATCCAGTTAATTTGGGTTTGAATCTGCCATTTCGGCATAAAATTCCAGGCGAGTGCGGTGTAAACATGATGCTCGGGGACATTGCTAACCCGGGTGTGCGTCGCTTCGCTGCGGGCAAATTGCCAAGCGTAGTTACCGCGTAGATTCCAATCTGCGTGAAATTTCCAATCCCATTCAAACTCGCTGCCATAGCCGTCTTGACCTGACGTGTTACGCTCGGTTAGCGTGCCGGCGCCGGAAATCGGGCCGCTAATCAAATCGCGGATCTCATAATGGTACAAATTCAACGCGGTTCTCAGATTCTTCGTTGGACGATAATCGAATGCCAGTTCGGTAGTTGAGATGGTTTCCGGGCTCAAAGCCGGGTTACCAAGGAAAAGCGGACTGTTTTGCTGATATTGTTCTACGAAGCTTGGCGCTCTGTAAGCTTGTCCATAGAGCAATTTAGCAGTCAACTCAGAATTGATGTTCCAGACCAACGCAGCGCGGGGGTTCAATGTGCCGCCAAAGTCGGAATAGTGGTCAAATCGCAAACCGGTGGTCAGGTGCCAGTCCTTGGCAAATTGCCATTCGTCTTGTATCGCCGCGGACCAGATGTCGCGATGATGGTCGTCAATGAATGTGAGAGGGGTTCCAGTTAAGTCTTGTAAACCGCCAGCAACATTGATGGCGGGAAATGCCGATAGCCCGGACCCGTTGATAACACCTACGCCGTAATTGCGCGCTTCCTGGGTGTTCATCTCCTCATAGCGGAAGCCGGCGATCATGCGGATTAAATGATCGGAAAAGCCTTTGTAAATACTGGTTAACTCAAAACTGGGTACAGTATTTTTAAAACCGGCGACAAAGCGCAGCCCCTCCGGAAATAGCACCAAGCCTCGGGTCGCCGCCAGTTGATCGGTGACGTTGCTGTCCGCGCCAATCGGTAAAATTGAGCCGGCCGGAAACCCGTAAATATTGGCGGATACATCGCTATGTAAAAAGCTGGCGTGTGCTTGTAGTTCCCAGTTCTCCAAATCATCCTCAGTGGAATAACGCACATCCGCCAAGTAATTGCTGCCATCGCCCTTGCCCTTGTTATCCAGCGCGCCATAAGCGCCGGAACGAAACCCGTAATCGCTTTCGTTAAAAGCCCAAAATCCCAAATCCCAATGTTTGCGCTGTAAGCTGAGATGACCGTTCCAGCGTTCGTTTTGGGTTTGCATGGGGCCGGGAGCGAGCGATATATTCGTTCCCAACGCTTGGTCGACTTGGGTTTGCGCGTCGGCAGCGATGATTCGCTCGGGATCGACCCCGTTATGACTATATTGCAGGCTACCTGCCACATCCCAGCCTTGCCATTTACCGCCGTATTGACCCCAAGCGCTTTTCGTATCGGCATTGCCGCCGCGTGCGCCGACCGTGACGCCATCAATATCCGCGGCCTTTTTGGTGACAATATTAATCACCCCCGCGAAGGCGTCCGCCCCGTATAGCGCTGAGCCCGGCCCGCGAATCACCTCGACACGTTGAATATTTTCGACGGGAATAATCATTCCCGCCATATGCGTACCCTGATAGGGCACGGAGAAACGTGTGCCGTTGAGCATGAGCAAGACTTCGGCATTGGTTTCATTGCGCATGCCGCGCATCGTGTAACTATAGTCGTTAGTCACCGGTTGGATCGTAACATGCATGCCAGGTACGGTTTCCAGCACCTCGTGCAGATCGGTAGCGCCCATCGTGGCAATTTGCTCGGCGGTGATAACGGTGGTCACTGCTGCCGATTGCGATACCGATTTGGCGGTACCCGAGGCAATACTCACTGAAATATTGGCTAATTCCGCTGGCGATAAATCCAGAAAATCGTTGACGGTTTGGTCGGCATAGGCCTGCTGACCGATGAGACTAAGGACTAGAGAGTGTTTGAAAAGCCGTTTCTTCACTGTTTTCAGCATAGGATTTCTCATAATTCCCGCAGAGGTGCCGGTTTGGCAATGCCGTAGCCTTGTGCGTAATTCACTCCCAAGGTTTGTAGTAGATCGAAAATACTCTGGTTTTCCACAAATTCGGCGATGGTTTTTTTGCCCATTACATGGGCGACCTCATTGATCGCTTTAACCATAGTCAAATCCACCCGATCATCCAGTATGTCTTTTACAAACAGCCCGTCTATCTTTAAATAATCGACCGGTAGGTTCTTTAGGTAAGCGAAAGACGATAGGCCACTGCCAAAATCATTCAGGGAGAACGAGCAGCCTTTTTGGCGCAGCGAATCGATAAATTGCCGGGCATAGGAAAGATTGCTGATAGCCGCTGTTTCGGTGATTTCGAAACAAATCTTGTGGGTGGGTATCTGCCATTTGCGGAATTGCTCGTCGATAAAGCCCAGCATGGCTTGGTCCGACAGCGACAAACCGGACAGATTGACCGAGCACATTTCCAGACGGTCCAGAAAGCCTGGTGTCGTTGCCAAGTGCTCGAACAAACGGGAGATCACCCAACGATCTAAAGGCGAAGCCATATTGTAGCGTTCCGCAGCAGGTAGAAAGGCGCCGGGCGGAATCACCTTATCTTGATCGTCTCGGTAGCGGATTAAGGTCTCGAAATGCAGACCACCACGATTAGCGGCTATGGGTACGATCAATTGACCGAACAACTGGAAGCGGTCTCGCTCGATTCCCAGGCGGATTTTTTCCACCCATTGCATTTCGCCTTGGCGCAGCGTGAGTTCTTCATCGTCCGGGCTGAATATATGTACTCGGTTGCGGCCTTTTTCCTTGGCGGCATAACAGGCGGCATCGGCTTCTTTCAATACATCAACAGCATTGCCGCAAGCGCGATTGATGGGGGCGATACCAATGCTTACGCCGATATTGAAACTGCGATTTTCCCAGGCAAATTGGAAGTCGCATACCGCATTACGTAACTTTTCTCCGGTGATGATGGCTTGTTCCAGAGAACAATACGACATCAGGATGCCAAACTCGTCGCCGCCCAGTCTAGCCAATATGTCCATTCTGCGTACTTGTTGGCGCAGTACTTCGCCGAGTTGCCGTAGTAGCTCGTCGCCCGCCAGATGGCCGCAGGTATCGTTGACGATTTTGAATTGATCCAGATCCAAATAACACAAAACGTGATGGCTGTCGTTGGCTTGCGCCTCCAACACCAAGTTTTGAATATGGATGTCGAATTGGCGGCGGTTGACTAGGCCGGTCAATTCGTCGTGGCTGGCCTGATAAGCGATTTTTTCCGAGAGGCGTCGGGTTTCGGTAATGTCTTCGCAAACCAGCAACAGGTGCGAACGATTGTTTTCGTCTTTCACCAGACGCGCGGTTTCCCTGGCCCAGATGATGTTGCCGTTGCGGCAGATGATGCGGCTTTCCAGCTTATGTACTTGTTCGGGATGATTACGGCAGATTTGGAAGAACTGGTTGCAGTTGCCTATATCTTCGGGATGGGCGAAGTTGAAAATAGAGCAGCCTTGCAGTTCTTCAACGCTCAAACCCAGCTGGCGGGCGCCGAAGCGGTTTACCGAGATGATTTGCCCTTGCATATCCAGGTTAAACACCATGGTCGGGTTGTTGTCGTACAAGGCCTGGAAGTTATTTTTGACACTAATCAAGGCTTTGTTTTGAATCTCCACGGTATCCAGCATACCGTTGAACGCATCGACCAAAATGCCCATTTCATCATTGCTGTGCTTGGCTGCGCGCAAGGAATAGTCGTGTTCCTGGCTGACTTTCTGCGCGGTTTTAGCCAGTTGGGCGATGGGTTTCGCCACCCGGTTTAATAAGGGGGCAGTCAGCAAAAAGGTAATGGATAAAGCCACAAACAATACAATCAGCACCACACCGATAAATTGCAGTTCTCGCCAGAAGGCCGCACTGAGGTCGGAGGATAGAAAAATTCCGCCGACAATTTCGTCATCCAGGCGCATGGGCTGATAAACATAAAGGTTGAGTTTATCGAAATAATTACGCAAGCCATGCGATACGATCGGGCAGGTGGCGGATTGCTTGTCCAGCGAGGTGAACAGCTGACCTCTTTTGGTGTAAACGCACGCGCTGCGCAAATCAGGGAGATTATTCAAGGACACCAAGTTTTCCTTGGCCAAATTGGCGTCGTCGAACATCACTGCAGCCACACTTCGGTTGGCGATCAGGCTGGCTACGGCGATTAAGTCGCTTTGGGCCTTGCGCTTTACTTCGGTGACGTTCACCGTTACCAAAATCACCAAGGCCAACAGCATGGAAAATAAGCTGGAGGTGATGGCGATGCTGAACAATTTGCCTTTGATGGATAGCCGTGAGAAGAATCTACTCATGCTCGCCCCCCTCCACCAGCGTGGCAACTTCGATGAGTTTGGCGCTGACGTTAAAACCGCTTTGCTTCAAAGCCTTGAGGTTGAGGTGCAGTTTGACTTTGCCGTCGTCGAGTGCAAAGCCGATCATGCCGCCGGATTCGGCAAAAAACGGCTCACTACTGACCGTCAGTGATTTTTTCAGCGATCCGACCAGTAATACACCGGGTAAAGCAAGGTCCGCCCGCTGTTCGGGATTGTCGAAATAGACGATGTCGCAATCTTTCGCCTGTTTGGGCGCATCGAATTTGAACAACCGAATCGGTTTTTCCTGAACGGTCTTGCTCTCCAGCGGGCTCAGCAGACTGCCGAAAGGGTCGTGGCCGATGATACAAATATTAAAGGTGGGGCTGGCTTTTTCCGGCCAAGTGATGAATTTGGTGAAGTTATAGAGATAGGCGGCCTTGACCTTATACTCCAGGTTCAGTTCGTCTGCCGGCGACGGCTGACTGACAACGCAACATAGGATTACCCACTTTACGAGCTCAAAAGCGCGCCGCAACGACAATGCGTCATCAGTGGAAAAGACGGAAACCAAGGTTATTCCCTACCGGATAAAATCATCAGGCAAGGATAGTTGAAAAATTATCGGTTGCTGAAAAATCCCCGCAAGGCCCGAATCATATAGGCATGGTCGAGTACGCCGGCACTCTCGCGAATGCTGTGCATGGCCCACATAGGGGAGCCGACATCGACACTGCGGATGCCTAATTTCGCCGACGCTATCGGGCCTATCGTACTGCCGCAAGGTAGGTCGCCGTGATGCGCGTATTTTTGATAAGGCACGCCGGCTTGCTGGCAAACGCGGATGAAAGTCGCCTCTGAAATGCATTCGGAGGCATAACGATGGTTAACATTTACCTTGATGACCGGCCCATGGTTGACGATAACTTTGTGGCCGGGTTCGTAGGCGCCGGGAAAGTTGGGTTGATAGGCATGCGCCATATCCGCGCTAACCATAAAACTATTAGCTAGCGAACGCCGGTAGTCGTCCGGGTTACTGCCTACCGCATTGGCGATACGCTCAAGCACATCCGGCAGGAAACTGCCAGCCGCGCCTTTGCAGCTTTCGCTGCCGATTTCCTCGTGATCGAAAAACGCGCAGACCAGAGTGCTCTCGGTATCCAGTGTCGGTGCATCCAGCAAAGCCGTCAGTCCGGCATGGCAAGACGCCAAATTATCCAATTGGCTATCGGCATAAAACAGTTGCTCATCACCCCACAGACTGCCTTTCTGGGTGTCGTAGGCATTGAGCTCCCAACTTAAAATTCGCTCGGCGGCAATGTTGCCGGCTTGTTCCAGCAATTGCCGAAACCGGTCGGCGGGTAATTGTTGCTCGACACTGGCTGAAAAAATTAGCGGCAACTCACTTTGTTTTTTTAGCTTCAGGCCGTCTTCGTTGACGCTGCGGTTCATATGAATCGCCAGATTCGGCAGACGCAGCAACGGTTCTTCAAATCGCAGTAGCCGGCTGGCAATGTTGCCGTTTTTATCCAGATAGGCAATACGGCCGGCCAGACTCAGATCACGGTCAGTAAACGTAGCGAGAATTGGCCCGCCGTATACTTCCACGGCCAGCCGCAGCAATTTGTCCGAGTCGATCAGCGGCTGCGGTTTGACGCGCAGCCCCGGCGAATCGGTATGGGCGCCGAGTATTTTGAAGCCGGTTTCCGCCAAGGCTTGTTTGCCGATGACAAATGCGGCGATGGAAGAATCGTCTCTGATCACATAATAGCGACCACCGCTAACCAATGACCATGTGTTGCTTTCTTGGATGCGTTGGAACTGATGCGCCTGCAAGCGTTCTTCTATGCTGGCCACCGCATGCCAAGGGCTGGGGCTGGCGTCGATGAAGTCCAGCAAATCTTGCACTTGTTGCTGAGCGGAGATCATGATTTTTCCAGTGTCAGCGCCACGGAATTAATGCAATAGCGCAGGCCTGTTGGTTGCGGTCCGTCTTCGAATACATGGCCAAGGTGAGCGCCACAGGACTGGCAGGTCACTTCAATTCGCCGCATGCCGTGGCTGTTATCGGGGTGCTGATCCAGGCTTTCCGAGTTCAGCGGATTCCAAAAACTGGGCCAGCCGCAGCCGGAATGGAATTTATGTTCAGAAGTAAACAGGGCGTGACCGCAGCAGACACAGCGGTACACGCCGGCTTCGTCACAATCGGTATATTTGCCGGTAAAGGGCGGCTCGGTACCTTTTTCCCGGCAGACATGATATTGCTCGGGAGTTAGCTTCTCGCGCCAGGCTTGTTCAGTATCGTGTTTCTCGGTCATGGTAGTGTTCCGCATGCTGTAATTAGTGGGCATTGTACCCAGTCTACCTCGGCATCAAAAGCAATCAAAAGCCGGGAATATTTCAGTTCATTGCATCAGGAGGTCCTAATGTTCTTGAGCCGTAAGGTTTTGAAGCATATAACACCACTATAAAAATAATTAATATGCAGAGTGTGTTCATCTAAACAGCAGCGAGGAGAAGGTCATGGCAAGAATTGTAGTGTTGGGTGCGGGGATCGGCGGTGTGCCGATGGCTTACGAAATGAAGGAAACAGTGGGGAATGCGCATGAAGTCGTGGTGATTTCCGATTCGCCGACTTTCCACTTTGTGCCGTCCAATCCCTGGGTGCCGCCGAAATGGCGCAAACCGGAGGATTTGAAAATCGAGCTGGCGCCGGTGATGGCGAAAAAAGGCATCAACTTCATTCAAAAGGCCGCGACCAAAGTCGATCCGGCCAACAACAAAATTGATCTGGCGGATGGCTCTTCGGTTGAATACGACTATTTGATTATCGCCACTGGTCCACGCCTGGCCTTCGATGAAGTACCGGGTTTGGGGCCGCACGGTGGGCATACCTCGTCGGTCTGCCATGTCGATCATGCTGCATTGGCTGCCGAGGATTGGGACAAATTTATGGCCGATCCCGGTCCAATTGTCGTTGGCGCGGTGCAAGGAGCGTCCTGTTTCGGCCCGGCTTACGAATATCTGATGATTCTGGAAACCGAACTGCGTAAACGCAAAATCCGCGACAAAGTGCCGATGACTTTTGTCACCTCCGAGCCATATATCGGCCACCTGGGCCTCGGCGGGGTCGGCGACACCAAAGGCTTGCTGGAAAGCGCGCTGCGCGACAAGACCATTAGATGGATCGCCAACGCCAAAGTGGATCGCATCGAAGCCGGCATGATGTATGTCACCGAAGTGGATGAAGACGGTAACGACAAGAAAAAACATGAAGTGCCGTTCAAGCATTCGATGATGCTGCCGGCGTTTACCGGCGTAGATGCGGTGCGCCATTGCGGCGCGGAAGGTTTGACCAATCCGCGGGGATTCGTGATCGTAGATCAACATCAACGTAATCCCACCTACAAAAACATTTACTCGGTCGGGGTCTGCATCGCCTTGCCGCCGGTGGAGAAAACCCCGGTGCCGACCGGTACCCCTAAAACCGGTTACATGATCGAATCCATGGTGACGGCTACCGCCCACAACATCCGCGACGAACTAGCCGGCAAACAGCCGTCGGACATGCCGAGTTTAAGCGCTTTGTGCCTGGCGGACTTGGGCGACACCGGCGTGGCGTTCTTGGCCGTGCCGCAAATCCCGCCCCGAAATACCACTTGGTCCAACCATGGCAAATGGGTGCATCTGGCCAAAATCGGTTTTGAGAAATACTTCATGCGCAAGATTAAAAACGGCATCAGCGAACCATTTTATGAACGCATGATCTTGAAATTCCTCGGCGTGGTGCGTTTGAAATAGCAGGCTATATGTCTATTGATCGTCTGGTAATGGCGTTTGCCGGCTCGTTCGTTCTGATCAGTCTGGCGCTGCGCTGGCGCGCTGGCATTCGCCGAATTGGCTTTGGTTTACCGCGTTTGTGGGCGCCAATCTTGTGCAGGCGTCATTCAGCGGCTTTTGCCCGTTGGCGATCATTCTGAAAAAGCTGGGTGTTAAAGCCGGGGAGCGCGTATTGAGTTGTTAGATTTTTGCTGGGGAATTGGGTTGGTAGCGTTTATACCAACCCTGACAGCATGTTGATGAGGGGTTTATAATTCGAGCATTAACCGCTCAGCTAACAGAGGAATCCTACACCAGCCTGACCCGCAATTTTAGCTGCTAGTTTCTCGAAATCTTCATAGCAACTTCTAACTGCTTCAATATGGGCGCCAATCGCACCATCAGCGGATTTCAGAAAAAAGATCGGTTTACGTGCTTCCATTGCCATGGGCATAAGGCTGCGGTAGTGTTTGAGCATGGATAGACAATATGGATCTTGTTCCACAACAAGTCCAGAACCGCTTTGCTCATCCAATACGTCAGTTCGATAAACATCTGGAATACGTTCCATCCATCGTTTATAGGCTTTCACCGGGCGCGTGCTCATCGTACTGTGTTGCATTACGATATAACCGATCGGTTGCATAGAACCTTTGGGCATTGATAGATCGGAAGGTGCTGTTGGAAGAATCTCACTCCACACCCTTCGCCATTCTCGCAAAGTGGGCCCGAGGTTTTTGAGGCCTTGCAAAGAAAAGAGATCGGGAGCCAAAGGCAAGCAAACTTGATCGGAAGCAATTAGTGCTGAACGGTTGATCGCTCCCAAATTGGGGCCAACATCTATGAACGCTATTTCCGCTCCCCAGTCCGCTCCTTGCTGAATCAAGCGATGAAAAGCCGTCATAGACCGAAAAGCCGACTCATCGTTGTTACGACAGCGCGGCCACGCATCGGAAAGTTTATCCTCAAATCTTGAAAGGCCCAGATCACCGGCTATAAGGCCAAGTTGTTCAGTAATCATTTCTACATGTGGCTTGTTAATATCACCTATGCCTCGCAGAATGGGGCGAATTGATCCGTACACAGTGTCGGGATGTTCTGCATCCGGCCAAAGCTCCTCCAGCCTATTCTCATCCAGAAACATACTGGTAAGGTTGGCTTGGGGATCAAGATCAGCCGCCAGAGTTTTAATGCCATGGTCTGCAAACATCCAAGCCAAATGATAAACGAGGGATGTTTTACCTACGCCGCCTTTGTTGTTAAAAAAAGCGACTGTCTTCATGTCGGCCTCCGGTAAACCTTAACTAGTACCGTATGCTCATCGAACACGAACTCGGCCGGACGATTGCCGTTCTGCGCTAACAGGGCTTGCGCTCTTTGAACGCCGTAACCGAACCTGTTTACAAAACCGAGCGATTTCATTGCCTCGGCAATAATCGGATTCCGATAACTATTGCGCGTTGGGAAGTTTTCCGGCGTTGCTTCTCCATACAAACCGCCCGGGCTATGAATTTCGATGTGATCACTGAACATATAAAAGCGAATTGGCGTATTGCTGTCGTAGTTGCGATGCATCACTGCATTCATCAACAATTCCCTTAAGGCCCATTCAGGATAATCCGGGAGTAGTTTCTCGGCAAGTAAGCTGGTTGGGCGCATGCTGGTCTGGATAATGCTTTTTAGCCTGACCTCCAATTCGCGCAGTACTGAATGAAGATCGCCGGAAATTTCAGCCTGATCATCAGGCAGTTCGGTAAGCGTAGTGTTGGGAACCTTGAGATATTGGACATATGCCCCCGGCAGGAAAAAACGCGGGTTTTTGCCAAATAACAAAATGCCGGCATGAGAAGGACGTTGTCGCTCCGGATCGTAAAGCCGAAAAGAGGCTAATTGTTGTTCGATGGGTCGATGGTTGGCTGCGATGGTTTCTGAATCGACCGCTTCGCGCCGATAAGCGTCGAATTGTCCTAGAGCCAGATCACTGATTGTTGATTCCGGACAGGGGCGAGCGTCGAACGAGCGAGCCATGGCGACTCTGCGTTCGCTGAGTATGCGTTCTTCTTGTTCGGTGGCAATAGCTTTGCGTGGGCCGACCCTGATCCATACCCGGCCTTTGTAGCGTACCGGCGGCAGATCGGACGCCGTGACTTCGACGACTGCGATGTCGCCGTCGGCAAAGGAAAACTTGCTGACGGTCATGGGGGGTTGCGGTAGAACGTTGCCATCGGATCTGATGCCGCCGAGATTCTTCAATAATTCATCATTGACAGTCAAGCCGGCGAGTGTGCCATCGTCTTTAACGCCAATTAGTAAGTAACCGGGTTGTTTGTGATTGGGTAAGTTATTGGCGAAAGCGCATATCGCTTCGCAAAACTTGTCGGTTTTATTGATCGACTCAGTTCTTTCGATGTTGTCGGCTTCTAGTTTCAGTAACAAATCACGTAGGTGGCTTTCGGTCAACATAAGGAGATACAAGGTCAGTAGAGCCGTAATAGTTAGATGATCGGTCGATTATGGCAAGTTAACCGAACGACCAGCAAGCTAATAACAACAGCAATTGGCGATATTGGTCGTC
>Ga0160184_106726_pt1 | contig 19667 bp, 22 predicted proteins | sample met14sa_2_FD_114924 | JGI IMG/M metagenome (GOLD analysis project Ga0160184, IMG submission 114924) | Synthetic bacterial communities of pure cultures from sediment of Lake Washington, USA, under high oxygen condition - MT... | ecosystem: Engineered > Modeled > Simulated communities (microbial......
AGAAATAACGTTGTAAACATAAATAAAGTAATCGTTTAATTTTATTTAAATGAAAAATTCTAAGCTGTGGAGGCGAACATAATGATACAACCCAGTAAAATTCAGGAATTAGCCCAATTTAACTTCATTCAACCTGCTAGCCAAGGTTATACTTATAGAAGTGAGAAATTTGATAATAAAATTGGACAAGCTAAAGTGGGTCTGGCAGAAGGGTTGCAAGTAGTGGCTACTGCGCCAGTTTCTGGTAATCGTGAAATTGATCACGAGCTTGTTTTGCGCGCGCAGCGTGGGGATAAGCGTGCGTTCGGACTGCTCGTTGATAAATATCAACGTAAATTGGCTCGTTTATTGTCACGCATGATTCGTGACCAAGCTGAAATTGAAGACGTGGTACAAGAGTCCTTCATTAAAGCCTACCGTGCATTGCCAAATTTTAGGGGCGATAGTGCCTTTTATACTTGGTTGTATCGTATTGGCATCAATACGGCAAAAAAATTACTTAGTTTCTATGGGTCGTCGCCCAACTGTATCTACTGACATTGAAATCGAAGATGCTGAAAACTTTGATAGTGGTGATGAGTTACGTACGACAGAAACACCAGAATCTAGCATGATGACCAAGCAGATAGCACAAACCGTCAATGATACCGTTGAGGGCCTGCCTGAAGAGTTGAAAACGGCGATTACCTTACGAGAGATTGAAGGCTTGAGCTATGAAGAAATTGCCACGATCATGGGTTGCCCAATAGGTACAGTACGTTCAAGAATATTTAGAGCGCGCGAAACGATCTCGCTAAAATTAAGACCTTTATTGGATACGCCAGATAACAAACGCTGGTAATTGTACAGAAGCCAAAAGTAACAATGCATTGCTTGAGTGTGTATTAGGAGTTAATAATGAGTGAACAAATATCTGCTTTAATGGATGATGAAATCGCGGTAGAAAATGCTGAGTTTCTGATTACGTCTATCCATGTCAATAAGCAAGCTTCTCAGACTTGGAATCATTACCATTTAATTGGGGATGCGATGCGCGGAGATGTTGCTCTTCCTTCCGACTTTAAACAAAAGCTAATGCAGAAGATTGAGCAAGAACCTACTGTATTGGCGCCAAGCGCTTCACAACCCAGTGTAAATAGAACAGAAATGCTTAAAGATAAATTGCCTGCGCGATGGTCAATCGCTGCATCTTTTGCTGCTGTGATGGTGGTGGGCTGGATGGCACTGCAGCAACAGTCTCAAACTGATAGTCCATCGGCGGTGATAGAGGTGGCTGAGGTGTCAACAACGACCAATGAATCAATCCCCGCGGAGTATTTAACTGCACATCAATCATCAGCACCATCAACAAGTTCATACTATATACAATCGGTGAATTATTCAGAATGATTTTAACCAGTCGAGTTGTTTGGGCTAAATTTCTCGCAGGAATTACGCTATTTGCTTTGTGTGCGATGAGCTTGACTGGTCATGCTTCCACAGACGATGAGCTTTGGATTGTGTTGCAAAAAGCTGCGGTTGCAGCGCGTGCTTTAAGTTATGAAGGTATTTTCGTCTGTCAAACTGCTCAGCAGTCTAAGTCTGTACAGATCACACATTTATTTGATGGGAAAAACGAATTTGCAAGAAACGTTGTCCTAGATGGTGCAACCCGTGAAGTATTAAGTCAGGGTAACAATCTGATTATATACAACCAAAAAAATGAAAAAATAGTCATTGAAAAAAGACGTGGTCAGAACATGTTCCCGGCCATATTGCCGCTGAATTTTGATTCGATACGTGATAATTACACCCTGCATTCAAGTACTCAAGAACGAGTGGCTGATCGACAAGCGCGAGTGCTATTCTTAGAGCCAAAGGATAGGCTACGTTATAGCTACAAATTCTGGATAGATAGTGAGTATGGCTTACTGTTAAAGTCTGTCAGGTTTAATCAGCGTAGTGAGATCATTGAAAGCATTGGATTTAACCGCTTGTCATTGTTAAACTCAATAGCATTAGATTGGTTTACACCGAAAATCGATAGCAAAAAGAACTACGTGATGGAGGATGAGCCAGTCATTCTTCCTGATGGAAAGCTATCGGTTACTTGGGAGATTAAAGAGTTGCCCGCAGGCTATCGTAAAGTAGATCAGATGGTGCGTATGGTGCCGGGTAAGCCTTATCCTATCATGCACATGATTTTTTCTGATGGTTTAGCATCAGTTTCCTTATTCATAGAGCCTACAAATAAAAGTGGTAAAACCAAGGTGGCACTCGTCACAACTGGAAGTACAAGCTTTTATGCGGGTGTTAATAATGGACATCTCGTCACAGCGGTAGGTGAAGTGCCCGAGGCAACTGTCGTGCAGATTGCAAACGCAGTGGTCATCAGTAAATAAATGTAAGGTTAGTTTTAGTCACACTATGATAGAAGAATATGCGGTAGTGCTTCATTGCAAACAGGATGTCGCGGAGTTGGAAATTGAACGCAGGACTGCATGCGGCATTTGTGGGCAAAAACGAGGTTGTGGCAATGCAACTTGGGGAAAGTTGCTTGGTCATAAAAGTCACACATTTCAAGCGCAAAATACCATAGATGCAAAAGTGGGTGACAATGTCATTGTTGGCATCGATGAGCAGGTTGCGTTGAAATCTGTTTTTTTTTCTTTATGTAGTGCCGTTGTTGAGCCTAATCATTTTTTCAGTGTTAGCTGAAGCATTATTTGATCACCAGTTATACGTGGTATTTGCTGCGATAATAGGGCTGTTGATTGGTTTTGTCTGGGTTAAATCACATCTGGCCGGTCGTGATAGGCATCACGCAATTATATTGCGCCAGGCGGAGGCTATGCCATCTTGTGGTGCTAATAAAGAGGTTAAGGATATTTGATCCCTGGTGTGTTAATTATTTGATTTTTAAACTAAACGAGGTGAGTGGATGATGAGAAGTTGGCTTGCTGCAATGGCAGTTGTTTTGTTTTCTGCAGTGAATGTGAATGCTAAAGATTTGCCAGATTTTACCGAGTTGGCCGAAAAGCAAGGACCTGCTGTTGTTAACATTAGTATCACGCAAAGTATGCGCGCAAGTAATGTGCAGCTTCCTGGCATGTTAGGCGATGAGCAAATGCAAGAGTTCTTTAAACGCTTTGGTATTCCTAATCTTCCTGGTCAAAATGGCGGCGCACAGCCTGAGTATAAATCTCAATCTTTAGGTTCAGGTTTTATTATCAGTCATGATGGTTATATTCTAACCAATGCGCACGTGGTGTCTGAAGCTGATGAAGTGATTGTTAAATTGTCAGACAAGCGCGAGTTTAAAGCAAAGATTATTGGTGCAGATAAACGTACTGATGTTGCATTAGTTAAAATTGAAGCAACAGGTTTGCCAAAAGTCGTGACTGGCGATCCAAACAAGTTAAAAGTGGGTGAGTGGGTAGCAGCGATTGGCTCTCCATTTGGTCTTGAGAACACCATGACTGCTGGTATCGTAAGTGCAAAAGGTAGAGCTTTGCCACAAGAAAACTTTGTACCTTTTATTCAAACCGATGTGGCCATTAATCCAGGTAACTCTGGTGGTCCATTGTTTAATCTCGCGGGTGAAGTAGTGGGGATTAATTCACAAATTTATAGTCGTAGCGGTGGTTCAATGGGCTTGTCATTCAGCATCCCCATTGATGTGGCGCTAGAGGTGACTAATCAGCTGAAAGCTTCTGGCAAAGTGACTAGAGGTTGGTTGGGTGTTGTGATTCAAGAGTTAAGTAAAGAACTCGCAGAATCATTCGGCATGAGAAATACGAATGGCGCTTTGGTGGCTGGTGTTGAAAAAGGTGGGCCAGCGGACAAGGGTGGCTTAGAAGCTGGTGATGTGATTACTAAGTTTGATGGTAAGACGATTTCGAGCTCTTCTGATTTGCCTCGCGCGGTGGGTGTTGCTAAGCCAGGTAAAGCGGTACCTGTAGAAATATTGCGTAAAGGTAATGAAAAGACATTGAGTGTCGCGATTGGTGAAATGCCATCGGATTCATCAGAGTCTGTACAAGCGAGTAAGCCTTCAGCGAAACAAGATGTGGATCGTATAGGTTTGATTCTAAAGGAACTAACGCCTCAGCAAAAGAAAAAGCTTAACGGTAAGAGTGGTCTGTTAGTCATTGATGCTCAGGGCGCAGTCGCTCAGGCTGGTATTCGTCGCGGTGATGTCGTATTGGGCTTGAATAATACTGAAGTGCAAAGTCTTGAGCAGTTTAATAAGCAGTTGTCTAGTTTTGGCGCCGGTAAGACGATTGCCTTGCTAGTGCTGCGTGGCGAAAATACATTGTATGTACCAGTGAAAATTCCAGCCGCTAAGTAAATGTCATCTCACAGCATAATTAAGGGCATGCATAATCTATAGATGTTAATACTTTGAATTTGCTGTAAAATCCGAGCTGTTCGGTTAACAATAAGGGCGCCTAGTGCGCCCTTATTGTTAAGGCCGTATCTGTTCTACTTGAACAGCTCGTTAGTCGTCAATTTAGTCATTATTAAAAATTAAACATGAAAAATATTCGTAACTTTTCCATTATTGCTCACATCGATCACGGTAAATCCACCTTGGCTGACCGCATTATTCACTTGTGTGGTGGCTTGGCAGATCGTGAGATGGAAGCGCAAGTGCTTGATTCTATGGATATTGAGCGTGAGCGTGGTATTACGATTAAAGCGCAAACGGCAGCTTTGGAATATAAAGCAGATGATGGACAGATTTACCATCTGAATTTAATTGACACGCCAGGTCACGTGGATTTTAGCTACGAGGTTTCGCGGTCACTGTCAGCTTGCGAAGGCGCACTGCTGGTGGTTGATGCCAGCCAAGGAGTTGAGGCACAAAGTGTAGCTAACTGCTATACCGCATTAGATTTGGGTGTTGAGGTGACAGCAGTACTGAATAAAATTGACTTGCCGTCAGCAGACCCTGATCGCGTGATTCAGGAAATTGAAGATGTAATAGGTGTGGATGCCTCTGATGCTGTGCGCTGTTCTGCAAAAACCGGTGTAGGTGTTCGTGATGTATTAGAAGCAGTGATTGCTAAAGTACCACCACCTGTAGGTGATGTCACTAAGCCACTAAAGGCCTTAGTCATTGATGCATGGTTTGATAACTATGTGGGGGTCGTGATGCTAGTGCGCGTGGTAGACGGCATACTTAAACCTAAAGATAAGATACGCTTGATGGCGACAGGATCTGAGCATCTGTGTGAGCAGGTGGGTGTGTTTACACCAAAATCGCTACAAAAAACATCATTGTCAGCGGGTGAGGTAGGCTTTGTGATTGCCGGTATTAAAGAGTTGGCTGCCGCTAAAGTGGGTGATACTGTGACTTTGGCTGGTAAGCCAGCAGCAGAACCGTTGGCAGGCTTTAAAGAAGTGAAGCCGCAAGTGTTTGCGGGCTTATATCCTGTTGAGTCAAATCAGTTTGAAGCTTTGCGTACCGCGCTGGAAAAGTTGAGTTTGAATGATGCGTCTTTGCTGTTTGAGGCGGAAAACTCAACGGCATTGGGTTTTGGTTTCCGATGCGGTTTCTTAGGCTTGTTGCACATGGAGATTGTGCAAGAACGCTTAGAGCGCGAATATGACATGGACCTGATTACCACAGCGCCAACAGTTGTATATGAGCTACTACTCAAAAATGGCGAGGTGCAGCAAATTGAAAATCCATCACGCTTGCCTGAGCCATCACGTATTGAAGAAATTCGTGAGCCTGTGATTATCGTAAATTTGTTGATGCCACAAGATTATGTTGGCCCAGTGATGACCTTATGTAATGGCAAGCGAGGTATTCAGCGCAATATGCAGTACTTGGGTCGTCAGGTGATGTTGAGCTATGAAATGCCATTGAATGAAGTTGTATTAGATTTCTTTGATCGATTGAAATCTGTATCACGTGGTTATGCAAGTATGGATTACGAGTTTTTAGAGTTCCGTGCGGCTGATTTGGTTAAGTTAGATATCATGGTGAATGGTGAGCGTGTTGATGCCTTGAGTTTAATTGTACATCGCAGTAATAGTGTTTATCGAGGTCGTGAAGTGGCGGCAAAAATGCGTGAATTGATTCCGCGTCAAATGTTTGATGTGGCAATTCAGGCGTCGATAGGCGCTAATATCATTGCGCGTGAAACTGTGAAAGCGATGCGTAAAAACGTGATTGCAAAATGTTATGGTGGTGATATTACACGTAAGCGTAAGTTGCTTGAGAAACAAAAAGAAGGTAAGAAACGCATGAAGCAAGTGGGTAACGTTGAAATCCCACAAGAGGCGTTTTTAGCCATTTTAAGAGTTGAAGATAAATAAAAGCTATTGAAACAAAAGCCATATACAAACCAAAGTTAAAACAAATAAGAAAATAGGGTAAAACGCCATGATGTTCGCGCTTTTCATGATAATCGTATTGCTGGAAACATGGCTAATATGGCTATTGGATAGTTTAGTATTAAGTAAAAAACGCCCAGCGGGGGTGGATGAGCCAGTTATCGTTGAATATGCCAAAAGCTTTTTCCCTGTCATTCTCGTGGTTTTTTTAATTCGCTCATTTGTTGTCGAGCCATTCAAAATACCATCAGGTTCGATGATGCCTACTTTGCTGGCAGGCGATTTTATTTTAGTAAACAAGTTTACTTATGGATTACGTGTTCCAATTTTAAACAATACTTTCTTAAAAGTTAATCAACCCGCGCGAGGTGATGTGATTGTGTTTCACTATCCACCTAACCCTTCTATTGATTACATCAAGCGTGTTGTTGGCTTGCCTGGTGATAAAGTTGGCTACCAAGACAAGCGTTTAACCATTAATGGGCGTCCAGTCGAGGTTGAAGATGCCGGTTATTACGAGTATGTCATGTCTGGCCTTAATGTCGTTGAAGCCAAGCAATATCATGAGCAGTTAGGCGCAAAAAAACATGATATTTTAGTGCATGATGTGATCGGTAGTTATGACGTAGACACAATTGGTGCTAAATTTGCAGAGGGTGAAGAAGTGACTGTCCCAGATGGACATTATCTAGCGATGGGGGATAATCGTGACAATAGTTCGGATAGCCGTGTATGGGGGTTTGTACCTGAACAGAACCTTGTTGGTAAGGCGTTTTTTATCTGGATGAACTTTGATCAGGGGTCTAGAATTGGTAATAAAATAAATTAATTTTAAGCTGTATCAACGTCAATCAGTATGGAGATAAGCATGATAAACAAATTGATGAATATGAAAAGTGCAAAAAAATCAACATGGCGCAACACTACTTGGCATGCTCATAGTTGGCGTGTTTATCGTATTTGTTGCTTTAATTGTCATGAAAGTGACACCAGCTTATATTGAGTTTATGTCGGTAAAAAAAAGTATTAAAATCGATGCAGGATGAATCACTAGCTACAATGACTAATAAAGAAATCAAAGACTCATTTAATAAGCGTGCCTCTACTTCCTATGTAGAGGTAGTGACCGGCGCTGATCTTGTGATTGAAAAAGGTTCGAGTGGTACGGTAGTGATGGTTGACTATGAGGTCGTCAAGCCTATTATTGGTAATGTGAGTGTGCTGATTGATTTTTCAGCCCGTAGTGATGGTAAGTAGTGTATTTTAGAAATATAAATAAGCAGCGAATTTTTGGTGGTGTTGATGTCTAAACAAGACTTATTAAAGCGCTTGTCGCATCAATTTGTGAATGAAAACTTGTTAACCCAAGCGCTCACTCACAGGAGTTACGCTGGACTCAATAATGAGCGTCTTGAGTTCTTGGGTGATGGCGCTCTAAACTTTATTATTGCCCATCAGTTGTATCAGCGGTTTCCAAAACTGGCAGAGGGCGATCTTAGTCGACTGAGAGCACAGTTGGTGAAAGAGGCAACTTTGTCAGAAATTGCCTTATCACTCAATCTTGGTGATGCTTTGTTATTAGGTGAAGGCGAGCTTAAAAGTGCAGGTTGGCGCAGGCCTTCCATCTTAGCCGATGCGCTCGAGGCGATTATCGGCGCAGTTTATCTAGATAGTGGCTTTGAAGCCGCCCAGACCTTTGTACTAGGGCTTTATGCAAATAAGTTAGAGACGATTGATCCTAAAGTGATTGATAAAGATCCTAAGTCCTTGTTGCAAGAGTTGTTGCAGAGTAGAAAAATCGCAGTTCCTGAATATACAGTGACCCATACCAGCGGTGAAGCGCATGAGCAAAAGTTCGTCGTGGAATGCTTGGTTGAGAAACATCAAATTCGCACAGTAGGTGAGGGACGTAGCCGTCGCATTGCTGAACAGCAGGCAGCAGAACTCGCTTTGCTTGCGTTAAATAAACTCCATATTGGAAAAGTTAAAAAATGACAGATATTAATCAAGAGCTTGAAGTGCAGGCTGTGACTGCTTTCAACGGTCCCTATAAGTGCGGTACGGTGGCCATTGTAGGGCGTCCGAATGTGGGTAAATCCACGTTACTAAACCATATTTTAGGCATGAAGCTCGCTATTACTTCACGCAAGGCACAAACAACACGCCACCGCTTATTGGGGATACACACCACAGATGATACGCAGTATTTATTTGTGGATACGCCTGGTTTTCAGCAAAAGCACTTAAACACATTAAACAAAGGTCTTAATAAGACAGTCACACAAGTACTGACAGAAGTAGATGTCGTGCTGTTTGTGATTGAGCCAATGAAGTTGGGCGAAGCAGATCGCAAAGTGTTGCAGTTGTTATCAGATAAAACACCAACTATTTTAGTGGTCAATAAGTTAGATTTGATGGGTGATAAAGGCAATGTATTGCCATTGATTCAAGATTTTGACTTGGAGTTCCCGTTTTCAGAAATCGTGCCAGTGAGTGCCAAGAAGAGCCTGAATTTAGATGAGTTATTAAAATCTATCCGCACTTATTTGCCTGAGCAAGAGGCAATATATTCTGAAGATGAGTTGACTGATAAGAATGAGCGTTTTCTTGCGGCAGAACTAGTGCGTGAGAAAATATTTAGGTTGCTAGGCGATGAAATTCCATATTCAGTCGCTGTGGAAGTTGAAAAATTTGAAGTGGTAGGTAAATTGCGCCGTATTTTTTGCGCCATTATTGTGGACAAAGAAAGCCAAAAACCAATGTTGATTGGTAAAAACGGCGAGAAGCTCAAGCAAATTTCCACTGAAGCCAGACAAGACATGGAAAAATTGTTTGGTGGTAAAGTGTACTTGGAAACTTGGGTAAAAGTTAAGGGCGGTTGGGCTGATGATGCCCGTGCGCTAAAATCCTTAGGCTATTAATACGCTAGTAGAGATGTAAGTAGAGACCCTATGGCCTCGGTGAGTACACATCGTCAGGATAATCAAGCCGTTTACGTGCTGCATACTTATCCTTTTAAAGAAACCAGCTTAGTGGTTGAGTTGTTTGCGCGTGACTTTGGGCGCGTAGCAACCACAGCCAAAGGCGCAAGGCGCCCACGTTCTGCTATGCGCGGTATGCTGCAAGCGTTTCAACCGATGCTCGCTACTTGGTCTGGTAAATTAGAGCTTAAGACATTACACAGTCTTGAATGGAACGGTGTGCTACTTCTGTTACAAGGGGAGGCGTTGATGTGTGGTTTTTACCTCAATGAGTTACTGTTGAGGTTATTGCCACGAGAAGACCCGCATGAAGCTTTGTTTGAGTACTATGCCGATACATTAAAGACCTTGGCGATTAGTCATGATTTAGCCACAACACTGCGCCGTTTTGAGTTGAAATTTTTGCAAGAATTGGGTTACGCAATACCACTGCATGTAGATGCCAACGATACGCCTGTAGTAATACAGCAGCATTATCGTTACGAAGCCGAGCATGGTGCATACCCATTACGTGGTGCATTAACACGCCATGAAAACGGTGTGCAACTATCGGGTAAAACATTAATTGATATGTCAAACGATGATTATCGTGATGAGCAAACACAACAGCAAAGTAAGCAATTGATGCGTTATTTATTAGCGCATTACTTAGGTGACAAGCCTTTGCATACTCGACAATTGTTAATTGATTTACAGGGCTACTGACTAACTTATTGAGGCAGCTCAATGCTAACTTAGTATCAGGGCTGGCATAATATTACGATTTATAAGGTTATAAACTCATGATTAAATTAGGTGTTAATATTGATCACGTTGCAACAATTCGTCAGGCACGTGGCACTAAATATCCTAGTGTAGTACAAGCGGCATTGCGTGCAGAACAATCTGGTGCGGATAGTATCACGCTACATTTGCGCGAAGATCGTCGCCACATGCAAGATGCAGACATCTTTGCATTGCGTCCACTATTGCAAACCAAAATGAATCTAGAGTGTGCAGTAACCGATGAAATGCTGAATATCGCGATTAAAGTGATGCCACAAGATGTATGTTTAGTGCCAGAGCGTCGTGAAGAGCGCACTACTGAAGGTGGGCTGGATGTGGTTACCCATTTTGACAAAGTTAAACATGCGGTACAAAAACTAAGCGATGTGGGTATTCGTGTATCATTATTTATAGCACCTGATTTAGCGCAGATCGACGCAGCGGTTAAGACTGGTGCGCCAGTGATTGAGTTGCATACTGGGACTTTTGCAGATGCCGAAATCGAGCGTGTGCAAATTGCAGAACTTGATCGTATCGAGCGCGCACTGCATCATGCAAAGGATGCGCGTTTGGTGGTTAATGCCGGTCATGGTCTGCACTATCATAATGTACATCATGTTGCGCGCATGTATGGCTTTGAAGAGCTGAATATAGGCCATGCGATTGTGGCGCATGCCTTATTTGTCGGTTGGGATAATGCTGTACGTGAAATGAAATCTTTGATGAAAGAGTTTGCACCTAAGTAGCACTCTGGTAAAAGCTAAAAGGCGATTAATGATTTTTGGAATTGGTACAGATGTGGTTGAAGTCGCACGCATTAACGACTCTGTTGCAGAGTTTGGTGATACGTTCGCAAAAAAGATTTTGGCAGAAAGTGAAATGCTAAGTTATCAGCAGTCCAATATTAAATCTCGTTTTTTAGCAAAACGGTTTGCTGCAAAAGAGGCTTTTTCTAAGGCGCTCGGCACCGGGTTAAGAGCTCCTGCCACTTTGCAGAATATCGCAGTTTCCCATGATGATTTGGGTAAGCCTATTTTAGTGCTGGCGCCCGTGCTACAAGCATTTTTAGATTCAAAAAATATCAATAAAACACACATTAGTATTAGCGATGAGAAAAATTTAGCTGCTGCATTTGTTGTGTTGGAAATGTAATGGCAGCAACTACGATCGATTTGAATGTACCAGATATTGCGCGTCGTTTTGGAGGCGTTGCTAGGCTGTATGGTGCAGATGGTTTGGCTAATTTGCAGTCATCGCATGTTTGTGTCATTGGTATTGGTGGCGTGGGAAGTTGGGCTGCCGAGGCTTTAGCACGCAATGCGGTAGGGACAATTACTTTAATCGATCTGGATAACGTAGCGGAGTCTAATGTTAACCGTCAGCTCCATGCCTTAGATCATACCTTCGGCAAAGCTAAGGTCACTGCAATGCGCGAGCGTATTTTGAGTATTAACCCGTTCGCACAGGTGCATGAAATTGAAGATTTTGTGACTGTTGAAAATGTCAGTGTGATGCTAAATCCGCCGTATGATTATGTCATTGATTGTATTGATGATGCCAAAGCCAAAATAGCAATCGTGGCTTATTGTCGACAGCACATGCTGGGCTTAGTCACAGTAGGTGCAGCAGGTGGTAGGCTAGACCCTACACGTATTCAAGTGGCTGATTTGGCTCATGTGTCTGGTGATCGTTTATTGGCGAAAGTGCGTAACCAGTTGCGTCGAGACCATCAGTTTCCTAAAGCGACTAATTCAAAAAAATCTGATAAATTTGGAATACAGGCAGTCTATTCCGATGAAGAGGTAATTAAACCTAATAGCACTTGCGATATAGAGTCTAATGCTGGAGTGACAGGGCTTAACTGTGCGGGTTATGGGTCTAGTGTGTGTGTCACAGCACCATTTGGTTTTACTGCCACAGCTTTTGTCCTTAAAGCTTTATTAGCTAAGTAAATATAGGCTGATTTAATATCTCTGTATTTTCTTTAGCTAAGCGCGCATGATTGATACACATCGTCGCCCGATAGATGTAAATCATAAATGGGTGGATATATGAAATTAAGTGACTTCTTAAATCAGTCTTGCGCGAACCTGAATCATGCTGGTCAGTTATCACCGTTAATCTTGAGCATTGCCGATGCTGGTAAGCAGATTGCAGTTTTGGTTGCAAAAGGTAAGCTAGCCGGCGTTACAAATAAGCTTGATAGTATCAACGTGCAAGGCGAAGCCCAAATGCAGTTGGATATTAGCAGCCATGATATTTTCATCGATTGTTTATCAACCACTAAATTAGTGGTTGGTGCAGTATCTGAAGAGTTAGCTTCCCCTTATTACTTTGATGGCTACGCTGTAGATGCCCCATATTTAGTATGTTTTGACCCGCTTGATGGTTCTTCAAATGTTGCATTTGATGGTGTGGTTGGTTCTATTTTTTCTGTACTACCTGCACCCTTGAATGCTGAGCGCAGTGAGGCCATGTTTTTACAACAAGGTATTCATCAGATTGCCGCTGGCTATGTGCTGTATGGGCCTGCTACCATGCTAGTGATTACGCTAGGGGCTGGCACACATGCGTTTACCTTAGATCCAGAGACACAGGTATTTGAATTAACGCACCCTGATTTACAGATTCCAGCACATTATCCAGAGTTTGCAATTAACGCCAGTCGGCAACGCTTTTGGGAGGCGCCTATGCAGCAATATATTGCTGACTGTATCGCCGGTGAAGAGGGTGTTAGGCAATGTAATTTTAATATGCGATGGATGGCCAGCATGGTGGCGGATATCCACCGCATATTAATGCGAGGTGGCGTATTTCTTTATCCAAAAGATCGCCAAGTAACAGACCGAGCAGGTCGGTTAAGATTATTATATGAAGTGAACCCGATGAGTATGTTAATTGAGCAGGCTGGCGGGAAAGCCAGCACGGGTCGTGCATCTGTGTTAGGTTTACAACCGACACAGATTCATCAGCGTGTACCTGCAATATTAGGGTCTATACAAGAAGTCGATTTAATTGAGCAGTATCATCAGCGGTGAGGTTTTTAAACTGAGTTGTCATTAAGGGGCGTTCTATGGCGATGATATCTTTAAGGCAATTATTAGATCATGCCGCCGAGCATGATTATGGGTTGCCTGCATTTAATATCAATAATATGGAACAGATACATTCGATTCTGCTGGCAGCCAATGAGGTAGATAGTCCTGTTATTTTACAAGCTTCTGCTGGTGCACGCGGGTATGCAGGTGAGCCGTTTTTAAGGAAAATGGTTGAGGCTGCGATTGAGCAATACCCGCATATCCCTATTTGTATGCATCAAGATCACGGTGCATCACCTGCGGTGTGCCAAATGGCTATTCGGAGCGGATTTTCTAGTGTGATGATGGATGGGTCATTATTGTCTGATGCTAAGACCCCAGCTAGCTATGAATACAATGTGGAGGTAACTAAGCGCGTGGTCGAGTTTGCACACGCCGTGGGCGTTTCTGTTGAGGGTGAACTGGGCTGTTTAGGCTCGTTAGAAACTGGGCAGGCAGGTGATGAAGATGGTAGTGGTGCAGTAGGCATGTTGAGTGAATCGCAATTGCTGACAGATCCTGATGAGGCGGCGGCCTTTGTGGCTGCAACTAAAGTGGATGCCTTAGCCATTGCCATCGGAACCAGTCACGGCGCTTATAAATTCAGCAGGCCACCCACAGGAGATACACTTGCTATTGATCGCATTAAAGCGATTCATGCACGCATCCCTAATACACATTTAGTGATGCATGGCTCCTCAAGCGTTTCACAAGACTCATTGGAGATGATTAGGAAATATGGCGGGAAAATCAAAGAAACCTATGGAGTGCCAGTATCGCAAATTGTAGAAGGCATTAAAAATGGCGTGAGAAAAGTGAATATAGATACAGATATACGCTTAGCCATGACGGCAGCCATTAGAGAAAGCATGGCCTTGCACCCAGAGGATTTTGATCCACGTATCTATTTTAAATCTGCCATCTTGGCAGCACAGCAATTATGTAAAGACCGTTTTGAAGCGTTTGGAAGCGCTGGGCGTGCTAGCCAGATTAAAGTGGTATCAATGGAACAGATGGCTGCGCGCTATACCAAGGATTAATCAATGAACAGTTCGCGGCGAGGCTTGATTGTAGGTAATTGGAAACTGCATGGAACCCTTGAAGGTAATCGTGATTTATTGTTGCAATTAATAGCCAACTTTAAAGATTTGAATGCAGTCGATTTTGCAGTATGTTTACCTTATGTGTATCTGTTTCAGGCGCAACAGCTACTGGCTGGTAGTAATATTCTGTGGGGATCGCAGAATGTGAGTCAATATGATGAAGGTGCCTACACCTCTTGCATTTCAGCCGCCATGATTGCAGAATTTGGTTGTCAATATGTGATTCTTGCGCACTCTGAGCGACGAATGCTTAGGCTGGAAAGTTATGAAGTGACTGCTCAGCGTCTTTTACGCGCATTAGAGGGCGGCTTAACGCCAATTTACTGTGTAGGTGAGGCGCAAGCTGAACGTGATGCAGGGTTGGCTGAAGATACGGTTAAGAAGCAGGTGCTCAACATGTTGCACAGTTTGGATGACGATGCGTTTGCTCGTGCCAAACAATATAATATGGTTGTGGCTTATGAGCCAGTCTGGGCGATCGGTACGGGTCAACATGCAAGCCCGCAACAAGCACAATCAATGCATGCTTATATCCGGCAACTGATTGCCACCAGAGCGCCTGATTTTGCACAGCACATACGGATTATTTATGGCGGAAGCCTAAGCGCTGATAATGCAGATGCAATGCTGAAAATGCCTGATATTGATGGTGCATTACTTGGGCGCTCTGCATTAGTAGCAGAAGCGTTTACAGAAATTGGCCGTATCGCTAATGACTTAGCTTTAGAAGCGCATCAGTAAGCCTAAATACTGAACCTATAGTAAAGGCAGTAGTCATTGTTAAATGTCTCAAGCCACCCATCTCTCATTTAAAGGTAATAAATCTTATCTTCCTAGCAAACTTTGCGTGCAATGTGGACGCACCATGACATGGCGTAAGTCATGGTCTAAAAATTGGGATTCTGTTAAATACTGTTCAAACACATGTAAGCAAAGCGCAAAAAAATGATGAGAAATGTAATCGTGATATTGGGTGACCAACTCAATTTGGATAACCCAGCATTAGAAGGGTTTAACCATCAGCAGGATATGGTGTTGATGATAGAGGCGCCAAATGAGTCGACGCATGTATGGTCACACAAAGCACGTATTGCATTGTTTTTATCAGCGATGCGTCATTTTGCAGAAACCTTGCAAGGTCAGCATTATCCCTTACGCTATTTAAAGCTAGGTGATCATGATTATATTGATTTAGCCAGTGCATGGTTAGCTTTGCTATCAGAATATGACCCGCAACAAATCATCGTTTGTGAGACGGGAGATTATAGGGTTTTAAAAGTGCTAGAGGATTGTGCATCAACATTAAATAAACGGCTGATCGTGCGAGATGATACGTTTTTCTTATGTAGCCAGGCGGACTTTAAGCGTTGGACCGGACAAGGTAAACAGTTGCGCATGGAGTATTTCTATCGATACATGCGCAAACGCTACCAAGTGTTGATGGCGGGTGAAGAGCCTATTGGTGGAAAGTGGAATTATGACCACGAAAACCGGAAATCTTTTAGTAAGGATGGCCCACAAAACATTCCAGCTGTTCCCCAGTTCGAAATAGACCAAATTACTCAAGCAGTTTTTGCTGATGTTGAGCGATTCTTTCCAGAGCACCCTGGTAAGCTGGATCATTTCTGTTGGCCAGTCACACGAGCGCAAGCACTATTATTTTTGCAATACTTTATAGCGACTAAATTAGTTGATTTTGGTGTGCATCAAGATGCAATGTGGCAAAGTGATTTAGCCTCAGGTGCGTTTTTATGGCACTCATTACTAGCCTCATCCCTCAATTTAAAACTGCTGCACCCAAAAGAAGTGATTGACGCAGTAGAGCAAGCTTATGAAAAAAACAATTTACCTTTAGCCAGCGTAGAGGGGTTTGTTCGGCAAATACTAGGGTGGCGAGAGTTTATCCGCGGACTATATTGGCTAGATATGCCTGCCATGGCTCAAGCTAACCACTATGAGCATCAGCGAGATTTACCAAATTGGTACTGGACAGGTAAAACCAATATGAATTGCATGCGTCAAACTATTACGCAGACTATGCAGTATGGATACGCACATCATATTCAGCGCCTCATGGTAACGGGCATGTTCGGTTTATTAGCAGAAATTGAGCCTAAACAAGTTGCAGATTGGTATTTAGCAGTCTATGTTGATGCGGTCGATTGGGTTGAGTTACCCAATGTAATCGGTATGGCTTTACACGCAAATGGTGGAAGATTTACAAGCAAACCTTACATTGCCAGTGGCGCTTACATTAAGCGCATGAGTAATTACTGCAATAGTTGCAGTTACCAGCCAGAGATTAAAACTTCTGCAAAAGCTTGCCCTGTGACTACGCTATACTGGAACTTTCTCATCAAGCATGAGCAAGTGATGCTCAATAATCCAAGAACAGTGCTAATGGTTAAAAATCTTAATCGATTTAATCATGAAGAAAAGATATTGATTCAACAGAAAGCCCAGCAGGTCTTAGATGCACTTGATGAAATTTAAGAGTATATTGACGCTAGCTAGGTATTGATGGCTTATGTGAATTTTCATGATACTGTCATAATTGGCAACTATGCTGAATGAAATAATTAATTAAAAAATATCATGCGTTCAGTTAACTCTCCTCTCAAATTACTCAATCGAGATATCAGCATACTTGCGTTCAATGCGCGTGTGTTGAGTCTTGCGCAAAACACAGAGTATCCTCTGTTAGAGCGTTTACGTTTTCTTTGTATCGTATCATCTAATCTGGATGAGTTTTTTGAAGTGCGCGCTGCACCACATGTGGATGCTATGCGTGATAATGAAAAAAAGACAGATGTTAATGTCCAAAGCTATTTAGAGATATCTAAAGCTGCCCATACTCTAGTGGAAAAACAGTATGAAATCTTTAACACAGATTTAATGCCTGCTTTAGCTAGTCAGGGTGTACATTTGGTCTCTCATGGTGACCGCACAATCGAGCAAAAGCGTTGGGTAGCACGTTATTTTGAGTCTAATGTCCGTCCTTTATTGGTGCCGGTTGCACTTGACCCGTCTCATCCTTTTCCGCAAGTTGCTAACAAATCACTCAACTTTATTGTGTCATTAGGTGGCACAGATGCTTTTGGTCGCAATAATAATATTGCCATTGTGAAAGTCCCAAGAGCGCTACCTCGATTAATTAAACTGCCCAAAAATCTCAGCGGCAAGCAACAAAAATTTGTTTCATTGTCTAGCATCATACGTGCGCACTTAGCTAGCTTATTCGCCGGCCGAGAAGTGCTGTGCTTCTCACAGTTTAGAGTGACCCGACACTCAGACTTAGCCGTTGATGAAGAGGATGTTAAAAACTTGCGTACTGCCCTCCGAAAAGGCTTAGTGCAACGGCACTTTGGTGAGGCCGTGAGGCTAGAGGTATCACATGGATGTGATGAAAAGTTAGCGAAATTACTCTTACAACAATTTGACTTACCTAAGCAATCGCTTTATCGCGTGAATGGTTTGGTGAACTTAGCGCGCTTGATGCAATTAGCAGATTTAGCTGAGGGTGATCATCTTAAATTTAAGCCTTATGAGCCACAAATCAGCCAGCAGTTAGTGCCAAATCAATCATTTTTCACCCAGCTTAAACAGCAAGATATTCTGATTCATCAGCCCTACGAGAGCTTTGAATCGGTGATTGATTTCTTGCGTGAAGCGGTGAACGACCCGGATGTACTTTCCATCCAGCAAACTATCTACCGCACAGGTTCAGACCCGCGCATGCTGAAACTACTACAAGAGGCTGTGCGTCGTGGTAAAGAGGTAATGGCTGTTGTTGAACTGAAAGCTAGGTTTGATGAAGAGGCAAATATTAACTGGGCAGAAGATTTAGAGTCTGTAGGCGCACAAGTAGTTTATGGTATTGTAGGGCTGAAAACACATGCAAAAATGTTGCTGGTCATGCGCCGTGAGGCAGGTGGACTTAAATATTATGGACATGTTTCTACTGGCAACTATAACCCACGCACAGCGCGTTTATATACCGATGTGAGTATGCTGACGGCCGATGCGCAGATTACTCGTGATATGGAGCATTTGTTTAGACATATCGCTAGCCAAGTAAAACTACCTCGCATGCAGAAACTGTTGGTTGCACCTTTTAATTTGCATAAACAGATGCTTGCCAAGATTAGGTCTGCCGAGCTTAGTGCAAAAGCTGGCAATGCTGCTTCCATTATTTTAAAAATGAATGCATTAACTGATGAAGCTCTAGTGAAGGCATTGGTAAAAGCAGGGCGTGCCGGTGTACAAATTGATCTGATTCTACGCGGTGCTTGTATTTTACCGATTGATGCGCCTGGACTAGAGGGGCGCATTCGTGTCCGTTCAGTCATTGGGCGATTGCTAGAACATTCCCGCGTGTTTTATTTCAAAATTGCAGAGGTTGAGCACATGTGGCTATCCAGCGCAGACTGGATGAATCGTAACATGATGCGTCGCGTAGAAATTGCATGGCCAATTACTGATGCAAAAAATCGCGGGCGTATCTTGCAAGAGTGCTGCCAAATGTACTTAGACGATAATCATGATGCTTGGATATTAAATGCCGATGGTAGTTACCAGCCTATTGCATCACAGATGCATAGTCGAACCAAATCTGGTGAGCCTGTTCGTATTTATAGCGCACAATTACAACTTTTGCAGAAATATACGGATTAAATAAACTGGTTAAATCAATCATGGCGAACTTAATCATTTGGCGACATGCCGAGGCAGAGGCGCAAAGTGAATCAGGTCACGATAGTGACCGTGCATTAACCAAACGCGGTCATAAGGATGCTGCCAAAGTTGCCAAATGGCTACATAAACACATGCCGGATCAAGTAGACCTACTGTGCAGTCCTGCGCAACGTTGTTTGCAAACTGCACAAGCTTTGCATGATTTAAACCATGCTGAAATCAAAATAGCTGATTTTTTAAGTGTGGATAGCAATGTTGCGCGCATCATTAAAGATATATCAAATCTGAGTGACACTCAAACCATCTTAATGGTAGGGCATCAGCCTAACCTTGGTTGGTTAATCAGTAAGTTTTTGGGCGCAAACGAAAGTGCATGTACGGTTAAAAAAGGCGCTGTTTGGTGGTTAAAGCAGCGCAAAGTTGGTCACTCGTCACATTATTATATTCATGCGGTTATTCAGCCTCATTTTTAAACACTCAGTATTGTTTCTTGAGATAATCTCATCGATACGCGTGCTAGTTATCTAGCCGCACATACTTGTATACACTAATGTTTAACTGTGTTAACTTAGAGCTGTAGGCATATTACGATGCATCTATTTGATGATCTTAATAGCTGACCTATTTATACCATTTCAGTGAGCTAAAAGATTTAAAGCGTCTTTCTAACTAAATTTTATGGATGTTTAGAAATTTTAATGATAAGGAGTACTTACTAT
>Ga0160184_118470_pt1 | contig 18943 bp, 14 predicted proteins | sample met14sa_2_FD_114924 | JGI IMG/M metagenome (GOLD analysis project Ga0160184, IMG submission 114924) | Synthetic bacterial communities of pure cultures from sediment of Lake Washington, USA, under high oxygen condition - MT... | ecosystem: Engineered > Modeled > Simulated communities (microbial......
GGTTGCCAAAAGATAAATCTCATGTACTGAATACAAGTGACACTGCCGCCTTGTTGCGGATTGAGCCTAGTGTAAGTTTGTATCGTGCAGGCGGTGTTTCCAGCTTGCCTGTCATTCACGGTTTGGCAGATGATCGTATTCGCATCAAAGTAGATGGGATGGATTTAATCTCCAGTTGCGCAAATCATATGAATCCAGCACTTTCATATATAGACCCTGCTAATGTAGCCGCAATAGAAGTGCTTGCTGGCATTACGCCAGTGAGTATGGGGGGTGATAGCATCGCTGGCACAATAAAGGTTGATTCAAAATCTGCAGAGTTTGCAGAGCCTGGGCATGGGTTGTTGATAGAAGGTAAGGTTAATACTTTTTACCGCAGTAATAATCATGCGCGTGGTATGAACATATCTACCAGTGTCGCCAATGATCAAGCTTATATGCGATATACAGGCTCTACGGTTGAGGCTGATAATTACAAAGCAGGACGTAAGTTTAAACCCGCTGGTCAATCTGCTTTATTAAGAGGGTCGTTAAGTGGCAGTGAAGTTGGTTCAACTGCCTATGAGTCACGCAATCATGCTTTAGCTTTTGGTCTGCAACATGAAAATCACTTGCTTGAGTTTAAACTAGGCTTGCAAGATATCCCATATCAAGGCTTTGTAAATCAGCGTATGGATATGACAGGTAATGAGAGTGAGCAGTACAATTTAAGCTATCAGGGTAAATATGAATGGGGTAGGTTAGAAGCGCGTGCATACCATGAAAGAACACGTCATAGCATGCAGTTCGGTGATGATAAACAATATTTTTATAGCGGCGCACCGGGTATGCCAATGGACACTGAAGGCAAAACCACAGGGTTGACTATCAAGGGTGATTTTAATCTTTCAAAGCGTGATACTTTGCGTGTGGGGGCAGAGCTTCAACGATATCGATTAGATGACTGGTGGAATCCATCTCAAAGCCCTGCAACTATTGGCACGAACACCATGATGGGGCCAAATGCTTTTTGGAATATTAGTAATGGTCAACGGGATCGCTATGATGTGTTTGCAGAGTGGGATGCAAAATGGACTGAGCAGTGGTTTTCTCAACTAGGTTTGCGCAGTAGTACAGTGAAGATGGACGCTGGTAAGGTGCAGGGCTATAACAATGTGGGCGGCATGGTGGGTTATGGTGATCCCAGCAATCCAGCAACTATTCCAGGAGCATTTAATGCCGCAGACCGCTCAAAAACTGACAACAATATTGATATAACAGCGATGACACGTTTTACACCAGATGCAGAAAAAACCTTTGAGGCAGGCTACGCAATGAAGACTCGCTCACCCAATGTGTATGAGCGATTTGCATGGTCGAACAGCAATACCATGGTGATGAACATGAATAACCTGTATGGCGATGGCAATGGCTATGTTGGTCATTTGAATTTAAAGCCAGAAACTGCTCATAAATTAAGTGTTTCAGGCAACTGGCATGATGCAACTCAACAGAATTGGCATCTAAAGATAACGCCACATTTCACTTATATTGATGATTATATTGATGCTGTGGCATGTGCCCAAGTTGGCAAAGCCTGCGCTACCAGAACAGATGGTTTTGTGAATTTAAGTCTGGATAATCAGTCTGCACGAACATACGGTATAGATGTGTCAGTGAAAATGCTTTTAGCGCAGAACACTGGTGTGGGCAGGTTTGATGCGACAGGGTCTTTAAGTTATTTACGCGGTAAGAACAATACAACAGATGATGATTTGTATAACATCATGCCATTGAATGCCACTTTGACTTTAGAGCATCAGTTTGGTCAATGGTCTAACAAGATTCAAGCGAAGTTAGTGGATAGTAAAGACAATGTTCAATCCGTTCGTAAAGAGCTAAAGACTGCAGGCTTTACATTGCTTAATTTTTATACAAGTTATGATTGGAAAAGCACACGATTGGATTTAGGTGTGGAGAATATTTTCGACAAACATTACTACGATCCACTTGGTGGCGCATATCTTGGCCAGGGAGCAACCATGGGGACGGGAGTTGTTCATGGTGTATCAGTGCCAGGTATGGGGCGCTCTGTGAACGTAGGGCTTACACTTAAATATTAAGTTTGTAGTAAGTTCTTCAGGCTTGCGTGGCGGTATAGCTACGCAAGCTAATTTCCCCCGACATGAATTTTTGCAGGCCATTGGCTGTTTCAACAATAAGCGAGCCGTTTTCGCTAATTGCTTGCACGACACCATTCACTTCGCTGCCATCTGGCATCAGCATGCGTACAGCTTGTTGATGGTAAGCATGATGCTTGGCCCACTCATCACGCAGTTCGTCAAAACCAGTGCTCTCAAATGTGAATAACACATCTACCAAGTGTTTCAGTAGAATTGCCATGACTGAGTTAGGGTTGATGGTGTGCGCTAATATTTGGTGTAAATCGGTGGCTGGCTGGTCTATTTTTTGTAACACGCTTTCGGGTAATTGTAAGTTGATACCTACGCCGATAACCGCTGTGCTTGGGCCTTCCATATCGCCTTGCAGCTCAATGAGTATGCCTGCTAATTTTTGCTGATTGACCAGTATATCGTTAGGCCATTTAAGCTTGGCTTCTGTTGCGCCTATTTCATGTAGTCCACGAATGAGTGCTACACCCACTGCTAGGCTCAAACCAGAGAGCGCTGCTGCACCACATTGAAAGCGCCATAACAGTGAGAAAGTTAAGCTTGCGCCAAGGCTGGCTTGCCATTCACGGCCACGTCTGCCCCGCCCGCTGGTTTGTAAATTGGTGACTACGCAAGTGCCATGCGTTTTTGCGCTCATGTTTTGCATCAAATAACTATTGGTAGAAGGTAGCGTGTCAAAGACCTCTACATTCAGCCATGCGTTCTGTGGGCTCATATTGTTGACGATGGCTTGCTTGTCTAGCAACGTGAGCGCTTGCGGTAACTTGTAACCTCGACCACGCACTGAAAAAACCTCAATACCTAAGCTCTCTGCATGTTGTAATGCATTCCAAATAGTGGCACGGCTTACATTAAAATGTTGTGCAATGGCCTCACCCGAATGAAATTTACCATCTGCGAGCAATTTTAAAATAGGGAAAGTTAAGCTGTTCATCATGGGCTAAGTTTAGCATAGGCATGTTGATAAGCCTCGTTTGACGATATTTAACGCTGATTTATTCAAGAATCCTTGAGGATTGATGTGGCGAAAATGGTTTGAATTGACGTGCATCGAATCAATTTCTACAGGTGCTCATACAAGCGAGTAAGCTGGTGTAAAATAGAGGCAACTTAAATTGAATTTGTTGCTATGTCATCTGAAAAAACACCGATTCCTGCTGGCTCTAACTTTATCCGCGCGATTATTGAAAAAGACCTTTCTCAAAATAAATACGCCACCAAAAAATGGGCAGGTAGCCCAGGCGATGCGGCACATCAAGACACGGGTGTTGTCGATGTTGCTAAAATCCGCACGCGCTTTCCGCCAGAGCCTAATGGCTATTTGCATATTGGGCATGCGAAGTCTATTTTCTTAAACTTTGGCTTAGCGCGTGATTTTGACGGCATTTGTCATTTGCGTTTTGATGACACCAACCCAGAGAAAGAAAGCCAAGAGTACGTCGATAGCATTTCAGACGCAGTGAAATGGTTAGGTTTTGGTTGGGATAATGCCAACGAAACAAACTTGTACTTTGCCAGCAACTACTTTGACTTAATGTACCGCGCGGCTGAAAGCCTAATTGAAACTGGCCATGCTTATGTAGATGAGCAAAGTGCAGACGAGATGCGTATTAATCGCGGTACGTTAACTGAAGCGGGTAAAGATTCACCTTATCGCAGCCGCAGTGTTGCCGACAATTTGGCACGCTTCCGTGAGATGCGTGATGGTAAACATGCGGATGGTAGCATGGTGCTACGCGCTAAAATTGACATGGCATCACCTAACATCAACATGCGGGACCCTGCCATTTACCGTGTAAGACGTGCTCATCACCATAACACTGGCGATCAATGGTGCATTTACCCAATGTACACTTTTGCTCACCCAATTGAAGATGCACTCGAGCGCATTACCCATTCTATTTGTACGCTAGAGTTTGAAGACCAACGTCCATTTTACGATTGGTTATTAGAGCGCTTAGCAGAAGCTGGTTTATTAGCACATCCACTGCCGAAACAATATGAATTTGCACGTTTAAACCTCACCTATGTGGTGCTTTCAAAACGTAAATTGATTCAATTAGTAGAAGAAAAACACGTAAGCGGCTGGGATGACCCACGTTTACCAACGCTTGCGGGTGCGCGTCGCCGTGGCTATACACCAGCTGGCTTTAAATTATTTACTGATCGTATCGGAGTCAGCAAGGCAGATTCATGGATTGAATACACGATTTTGGAAGATTGCATGCGCGAAGTGTTAAACGTGGATGCAGAGCGCCGTATTGCGGTGTTAGACCCAATCAAACTAGTGATTGATAACTACCCACTAGATTCTGATGGAAAGTCTCAAAGTGAAGACTGCTTTGCCCCTAACCACCCACTCAAACCAGAGTTGGGTAAACGTACGGTACAACTCACTAAAGAACTTTGGATTGAGCGTGAAGACTTTATGGAAGTGCCAAGCAAAGGCTTCTTTAGGTTAACGCCAGATGGCATGGTGCGCCTGCGTTACGGCTATGTCGTGAAATGTACAGGCTGCGAAAAAGATGCCGATGGCAACGTGACCGTTGTCCATTGCGAATATCTGCCAGATACCAAATCAGGTACACCAGGGTCTGATTCCGTGAAAGTAAAAGGCAATATTCACTGGGTGAGCGTGGCGCATGCATACGAAGCAGAAGTACGTTTATATGACCGCCTGTTTAAAGAAGCACATCCAGGCGAAGGCGACCGTGATTTCTTGGCTGATATCAATCAAGACTCAGTACAAGTGATTACCACGCAGTTAGAGCTGAGCTTGAAAGACGCACAACCAGAAGAAAGCTTCCAGTTTGAGCGTCATGGCTATTTTGTTGCGGATAAAAAAGATAGCGTGGCGGGTAAGCCTGTGTTTAATAGGACGGTGACTTTACGGGATGCTTGGCAAAAATAACTCAAAGGAGTGTTAATTGCTAGAGGATGAATTAATTAGTATTGCTGATAGGCAAATACAGCTTGCAAGTGAGCAACAAGAAGATAAACTTAGTGAAGATATTGCTAAAATACGTGTAGAGTTATCTAAAAGAGGCATGCTTAGGGGTAGCACTCTTGTTTTAATGGTTCAAAAAGCATGCGCACAAGCTATTTCAGAGCGAGGCGAGTTCATTTGGGAAATTTTGTTTCGATGTATTCAAACTATTGAAATTGAATATGATAAAAATCTAGAACAACAATTAAAATCTATTGTTAGCAAACATTTACCTGAGCAAGTTGAAAGTTTGAGTTCTCTAGTTTTAGAGGCTGCAAAACAGGCTCGAATGCAAAATTTGGCATCTTTGCCAGATGAGGTTGGTAAAGCAAGGGGTGCTGTGTTAAATAAAATTTATACAGAAATTGAGCTTTTTCTCGTGCAACTAAAACATTCTACTCCCAAAGCAACTCCTTATTCACCCTCCCAAGTTTACAATTTCCACAACTCCAATATTGGGGCAATTCAAACTGGAAGCGGTTCAACAGCAAATGTAACTCAGCAAGTAAATCCTCAATCTGTTCCGGAAGTTTTAAGAGCTTTTACACTTATCCAAGAGAAGTTACTTTCTATTGAGTCTTTGCCTAGTAGCGACAAATCAGAAGTTATTGAAATTGTTGATGATGGAATTAATGAGTTAAAAAAAGTAAAACCTAATATTTCGAAAATTAAATCTTTTATTTCTGCTGTAGGTGATTCGATAAGTTTGACCGCAGACCTCAAACCAGCTTATGAGGTTTTAAAGTCTGCAGCTTTGATGGTTGGTGTTAACCTTCCATAGTAATAAATATGATTAAATCTATTAATCTCAGTCTCGTCTACCGCCTCCTAAATCACGGCCCCACTGTCCTTATTTCCTCTGCTCACAATGGCAAACAAAACATCATGGCGGCCGCATGGGTAACGCCGCTAGATTTCGACCCACCTAAAGTCACTGTAGTGATTGATAAAAACACCTATACCCGCGAGTTGATTGAGGCTTCAGGTACTTTTGCGATTAATGTGCCGTGTGTTGCGCAAATTGAGGTGGTGCAAAAAGTGGGTACTAACTCTGGGCGAGATTTACATGGTACAGATAAGTTTGCTGAGTATGGTTTAGATACTTTTGCTTCAACGCACATCACCGCGCCGTTGCTTCAAGGCTGTGTGGCATGGCTGGAGTGTAAAATCATCCCAGAGCCGCATATTCAAAACACTTATGATTTATTTGTTGCCGAAGTGGTGGCAGCTTATGCGGATGAGCGGGTGTTTTCAAATGGCAAGTGGCATTTTGAGGGGTATCCTGATTTGCGCACGATTCACCATGTTGCAGGCGGTCACTTTTTTGCTACGGGTGAAAGCCATCAAGCTGGTCATGAAGGTTAAATTTTGTTACGGTAGCTGTATTCACTTTGCATAGATAGCGACTGATGAAAAAGCCACGACTACATAAGCGAAAAAAACAGCATGCCAAAAAGATTGGTTTGCCACCAGGGTCGTTAGTCTATGTTGGGCAAGGTGATGAGGATATTGCAAGCTTAGGTGTGCCTAAGCTTACGCTGATGAGTTATGACGAATCTGGCATGCAAGAGCAGACGATTACTGTGGATGCCTTAGCAGGTTTAAATGCCGATACCTCAAAAAAGCTGTGGTTAAATGTCCATGGGATTCATGATGTTGAGCTGATTAAGCAGATTGGCCTTGTGTTTAATTTGCATCCATTGGTGTTGGAAGATATTCTGAATACCGAGCAACGCCCTAAGCTTGATGAGTTTAGCGATTATTTGTTTTTCGAAACGCGTCATTTTTATTACGAACAAGCCACAATGTCTGTTAGCTCCGAGCAAATTAGCTTTGTGCTCGGACGTAACTTCCTACTTACTTTTCAAGAGCGTTCTACTGGTGCGTTTGCGCCTGTGCGTGAGCGTTTGCGCGCCGAGCATTCACCCATGTGTGCGCTAGGTATCGATTATCTGGCTTATTCACTACTGGATAGTATTGTTGATAAATACTTTAACGTACTAGAAGAAATGAGCGACGATAGCGAGCAGCTTGAAGACGCTTTGTTAGCAAAACCCAGTATTACGCAATTGCACAGTATTCATCAATTAAAACGTGCCAGTATTGAGTTGCGCCGTGTCGTCTGGCCGCTAAGAGAAGTGATTAATCACCTTACTCGCAATGAAAGCGGGTTTTTTAGCGTAACGACAATCCCTTATTTGCGCGATGTGTACGACCATACTGTTAACTTTATTGAGTCTTTAGAGTCTATTCGTGACGGGTTGGGCGGGCTGATGGATATTTACATGACGAGCGTCAGTAACCGTGTGAATCTGGAATTACGCGCATTAACGGTGGTGGCTATGCTGTTTATGCCAGCCACGCTGATTGCTGGTATTTTTGGCATGAACTTTCAATATATGCCGTGGATTGCCGAGCCAAATGGCTTTTGGTGGGCGTTGGCAATCATGGGTGGTATTGCCTTGGTGATGTTGTTGATTTTCTGGCGCAGGCAGTGGCTCACTAGCCAAACGCAACCTTAGAATCAAGTTTTAACGCTTTGTGCGATGAGTAAAGTGCTGCTAGTTTCATGCGTTTAATATGTTTACTGATGCCCAAAGCATTTTCCAGTTTTTGCGCTTAGGTGGTTGACCGTACCTCTACATGTGATTGAGATTGAAAATATCTTCATTAATTTGCCTGCCAGATTAGCGACTTAACAGGCGCTAATCTGTTAAAATCTTGGTTTATTTATGTCCTTGATATTTAGCTGAGTTTAATGAGCCAATCTAATCCAAACCTACAAATGATTAGCCTGCGTGGCAGTGCTGCTTTATCACCTTTCAGAATTGAAAAAATTCAAAATAAACTAAGTGAAATTTGCCCGAATATTGGGCATGTTTACGCTGAATTTTGGCATTTTATATGGGTGCATGGTGAGCTATCAGCCCAGCAAGAAAATACGCTGAACCAAATTTTAACGTACGGCCCTAGCATGCAGGCGGAAGAGCCTAGCGGTGAATTCATTTTAGTCTTGCCGCGCGTTGGTACGATTTCTCCTTGGGCTTCACGCGCCACAGACATTGTGCAGCATTGTGGGTTGCCAGCTACTCAGCGCGTAGAGCGCGGCATTGCTTACTATGTACAAACAAAAAATGGTCAAGCATTAACAGCAGATGAACGTAAGTTGTTGTTGCCGTTGTTGCATGACCGTATGACAGAATCAGTGTTTGATAACAAGCAAGATGCTGGCAAGTTGTTCCATACCGATACGCCTAAACCTTTAAGCACCATCGATGTGTTGCAAGGCGGTAAGGCAGCACTTGATCAAGCCAATAACGAGATGGGTTTGGCATTGTCGCCTGATGAAGTGGATTATCTGTTTGATAACTTCACTAGAATGCAGCGTAACCCAACTGACGTTGAGTTGATGATGTTTGCACAGGCAAACTCTGAGCATTGCCGTCATAAAATCTTTAATGCAGATTGGGTGATTGATGGCGCGCAACAAGAGATGTCTCTATTTGCGATGATTCGCAATACGCACAAATTAAACCCAGGTAAAACAGTGGTCGCGTACTCTGATAACGCTTCAATTGTGGCAGGTCAGCAAGCGAACGAGCCAACCAAACGTTTTTATCCAGCTGAAGATGGCGCATATCGCTTTATTGAAGAAGACATGCACTTCTTGATGAAAGTGGAAACACACAACCACCCAACCGCAATTTCTCCATTTGCAGGTGCTGCAACTGGCGCGGGTGGTGAGATTCGTGATGAAGGTGCAACAGGTAGCGGCTCTAAACCTAAAGCAGGGTTGGCTGGCTTCTCAGTGTCTAACTTGAATATTCCAAATTTCACGCAACCTTGGGAATCAGCCGCTTACGGTAAACCAAACCGTATTGCTTCACCATTACAAATTATGGTGGATGGCCCATTAGGTGGTGCGGCTTATAACAACGAGTTTGGTCGCCCTAACATTACTGGCTATTTCCGTACCTTGGAAATTGAAGCACCAAGTGCAAATGGCAATACTGAAGTGCGTGGCTACCATAAGCCAATTATGTTGGCGGGGGGTATTGGTAATATCTCTGCACAACACTCTAAAAAGAACCCAATCCCAGCGGGTGCCGCACTGATTCAACTAGGCGGCCCAGCAATGCTGATTGGCTTGGGTGGCGGTGCTGCATCTAGTATGGATACAGGCAGCAACGTTGAAAACTTAGACTTTGATTCTGTACAACGCGGTAACCCTGAGTTGGAGCGCAGAGCGCAAGAGGTGATTGACCGTTGCTGGCAGTTGGGTGCAAACAACCCGATTTTAAGTATTCATGACGTAGGTGCAGGCGGTATTTCAAATGCATTCCCAGAGTTAGTGAACGATGCTGGCGTAGGTGCCATGTTCCAATTGCGCGATGTGAATAACGAAGAGCCTGGCATGTCTCCACGCGAACTATGGAGTAACGAGGCGCAAGAGCGCTATGTCATGGCGATTGCACAGGAAGACTTACCGCGTTTTAAAGAGATTTGTGAGCGTGAGCGCTGTCCTTATGCAGTGGTGGGTTACGCTACAGAAGAGCGCCACTTAACGGTCGCTGATAGTCATTTTGACAACAAGCCAGTCGATATGGATTTATCTGTATTGCTAGGTAAACCACCAAAAATGACGCGTGACGTGAAACGCACGGTGCAAACACTTAAAGCCTTTGATACCAGCAAAATCGACTTGAAAGACGCGGCAGCGCGTGTGTTGCGTTTACCAGGCGTTGCAGATAAAACATTCTTGATTACCATTGGTGACCGCTCTGTGACTGGCTTGGTGGCGCGTGAGCAAATGGTTGGTCCATGGCAAGTGCCAGTGGCTGACGTTGGCGTGACGTTGGCTGGCTATGAAACTTACTGTGGCGAAGCGTTTGCCATTGGCGAAAAAGCACCGCTCGCATTGGTCAATGCACCAGCATCTGGCCGTATGGCAATTGGTGAATCTATTACTAACATTGCAGCAAGCTTGATTGATGACATCAGCGACTTAAAACTTTCAGCCAACTGGATGGCACCAGCTGGCCATGCTGGCGAAGATGCTGCTCTGTTTGAAACAGTGAAAGCAGTGGGGATGGAGCTATGCCCACAATTGGGCGTCAGTATCCCCGTTGGTAAAGACTCGATGAGCATGAAGACGGTATGGAATGATGATGGTCAGAACAAGTCTGTAACCTCACCCATTTCATTAGTGGTGACAGCATTTGCCGCGACACCTGATGCACGTAAAACACTCACGCCACAATTGCAAACCAATGTTGCTTCTAAGTTGATTCTGATTGACTTAGGCGCAGGCAAAAATCGCATGGGTGGCTCAAGCCTTGCGCAGGTATATGGTGAAATTGGCAATGTAGCACCAGATGTTGATGATGCTAAGCAATTAAAACACTTTTTCAATACGATTCAGCAGTTGAATAAATCAGGCAAGATTTTGGCCTACCATGACCGTTCTGATGGTGGTTTATTTACCACCTTGGTTGAGATGGCGTTTGCTGGGCACTGTGGTTTAAATGTGGATGTTTCTAGCTTGCAAGGCAGTGTTGTTGATGCGCTGTATAACGAAGAGCTAGGTGCGGTGATTCAAGTGCGTGCAGAAGATGCACCAGCGATTGTTGCGCAGTTCAATGGGTTGGCTCATGTGGTGGCTGAAGTGACCACCGCGAACCAAATTGAGATTAAACAAAATGGGCAGGTAGTATTTGCTGATACGCGCGTTAACTTGCATCGTATGTGGTCTGAAACCACCTACCAAATGCAAAAACTGCGTGATAACCCAGTGAGTGCGCAACAAGAATACGACCGTCTGCTGAATGATGCAGATCGTGGTTTGTTTGCAGAACTCACTTACAACCCAAGTGAAAATATTGCTGCGCCTTACATTGCAACAGGTGCGCGTCCTAAAATGGCAATCCTGCGTGAGCAAGGTGTGAATGGCCATGTGGAAATGGCCGCTTCATTTGACCGTGCTGGTTTTGCCGCTTATGACGTACATATGAGCGATATTATTGCAGGCCGTGTATCACTGAAAGACTTTGCAGGTGTAGTTGCCTGTGGTGGCTTCTCTTATGGTGATGTGCTTGGTGCGGGTGAGGGCTGGGCTAAATCTATTTTATTTAATGCACGTGCGCGTGATGAGTTCTCTGCGTTTTTTGATCGCCAAGATAGTTTTGCGTTGGGTGTATGTAACGGCTGTCAAATGATGAGCAATCTGCGCGAGTTGATTCCTGGTGCGGCACATTGGCCACACTTTGTGAAAAATAAATCAGAGCAATTTGAAGCGCGCTTAAGCATGGTAGAGGTTTTAGCGTCTCCTTCTATCTTCTTTAACGGCATGGCTGGCAGCAAAATGCCAATCGCGGTTGCACATGGTGAAGGTTTTGCGGAATTTTCTCAGACTAACGCTGTCAATGAACTGTTAGCACAGAAATTAGTGACGATGCGCTTTATTGATCATGCATCGACAGCCACTGAGATGTATCCGTTTAATCCAAACGGTTCACCGCAGGGTGTCACTGGATTAACCAGCACAGATGGGCGTTTTAGTATTATGATGCCACATCCTGAACGTGTGATTCGCAATGTGCAAAACACATGGCAACGTTCTGACGACACTGAGGATAGTGCTTGGATTCGTATGTTCCGCAATGCAAGAAAATACATTGCTTAAACATATGATTTGTTAGCTAAGGCTTTGTTAATCATGGCTTTAAATAAGCTTGAAAAGTAATTGTTTTAATCAGTACTGTTTGATAGCGACAGAAATAAATTTTAATAAATGATTTTGGAGAAAAGCAGCATGAATTTTTTTAGAACACTTGTTTTAGCATTAGCCTTTAGTTTTCCATTGGCATCAATGGCGCAATTAACAGACGATGACCATATGCGTTACACAGAAGCTCTACGTGATGGTGACGTTAAATTAGTGAAGAAATATTTAGATGGCGATGCTAAACCGAATGACAAGTTTTTTGGTTGGTCTGCATTACAAATTGCAGCAACTAAAGGTCAGCTTAAAGTGGTTCAGTTATTAGTTGAGCGCGGTGCAGAGTTAGATTACCAACACCCAATCAGCAAAAATACGGCTTTTCATATGGCAGCATTTGGCGGTCATGATCAAGTTGTGAAGTTTTTAGCAACTAAAGGCGCTGATATCAATATTAAAATGCGTGCAGATGTTTCGATTATTCGCGCAGTACGTGATGAAGGTAACACTAAAATGGTCGAGTTGTTAACTTCACTTGGTGTTAAAGATGATGGCTGTTTAGAAGATAAATGTTTCTAGTCTTTAAAATTGATTAGGCACGTGATTTAGTCATTTGAATGAGATTAAATCATGAGTCTATTGAATTATGATTAGATAGAATGGTTCGTAGTGGAGTTTATCAACTAATTAAGATCCCATGAACAAATTTCTTTTAAATCTCATGCTTATATCCTCAGTTATTTTGCCTAGTCAGGGTAAAGCAACTGAGGGTTTTGTTTATGTGGGGCAGGCATTACATACTAGAACGTTAGCAGCGTCTTGTGCCGCGTGCCATGGCACGCAGGGTAATGCGGTGACCTTCAATGCTGAGTTTGATGCCACCACACTGGCTGGGTTGGATAAAGCTTATATTGTTCAGCGACTCACTGATTTTAGAAGTGGTGCGCGCCAAGCGACAGTGATGCACCGACATGCTAGTGGTTTAAGTCTTGAGGAGATTAATCAGTTGGCAGATTATTTCTCGCATCAGAAAAAAATAAAGCGTCAGATGCCAGCAACCCAAACGCTCAAGGCGGTGCAAGATGAGTAGCTTTAATGGTTTTAATCGCCGTGATTTTATCAAGTCAGCTGCAGCGTTGGGCGCGCTATCGTTCGCTCCATATGCAGGTGCCATGGGTAAAAGGTCACCAATCGGGCGCGTGGTGATCATTGGTGGCGGCTATGCAGGCACAAGTGCAGCTAAGTATATTCGTATGTGGAGTATGGGTGGTATCGAGGTGGTTGTCATTGAGAGGTCACCGCAGTTTGTTTCGTGCCCATTAAGTAATTTGGTATTGGGCGGCAGTCAGCAGATTAACGACTTGACCTTTGGCTACGACTTGCTGAAAAAAAATCATGGGATTCAGTGGGTGCAAGATAGTGTGATTGCAATCGACACTGGCGCTAGAAAAGTGACCATGCAGCGAGGCGATATCACTTATGACCGCTTGATTATTGCGCCTGGCGTAGATTTTATCTATGACAGCATGCCGCAGTTGCAAACGACTGAAGCGCAGAAGCAAATCCCGCATGCATGGAAAGCTGGCTGGCAAACGGTTTACTTGCGACAACAGCTAGAGTCAATGCCCGACGGTGGTGTGTTTGTGATGACAATTCCTAAAGCACCGTATCGATGTCCGCCAGGCCCATATGAGCGTGTTTGCCAAGTAGCTCATTATCTTAAAAACCATAAGCCAAATAGTAAGATTATTGTGCTGGATGCTAATGCTGAGATTGTGTCTAAAAAAGGGCTATTTACCAAAGTTTGGGCCAGTACTTACAGCGGTATGATTGACTATCGTCACGATAGTGCAGTTGTCTCCGTGGATGTGCCCACTAAAACTGTGAGTACCGAGTTTGAGCAGGTGAAAGCGGATGTGTTGAATGTGATTCCCCCGCAGCGTGCTGGTAAGCCGGCGCAAATGGCAGATTTACTGGAATCTGATTATCCGTGGTGTGAGGTTGATTTTTTAAGTTATGAATCTGAAAAAATAAAGAATGTGCATGTGATCGGTGATAGTGTTGCGTCTGGGTTACCAAAGTCAGCACACATGGCAACTTCACAGGCTCGTGTGTGTGCTAGTGCTGTTGTTGAGTTGATGCAAGGCCGAGCGCCTGACCCTATGCCAGTATTCGCGAACACTTGCTATAGTTTTGTTGATGATAAACAAGCCATGCATGTAGCGAATGTTTATCGATACGATGCCGCAAAAAAAATTATGGTGTCAGCGGAAGGCGGCGGTGTCTCATTGGTACCGTCTGATAAAGAGGGCGCATACGCTAAAGCCTGGGCACACAATATATGGTCAGATATTTTGACTTAATTTAGTATGGCGTAGCGTATTGTCTTCTAGCGATCATGGGCTTTAAGTATCGTGAGTTTTTGTCATCTTAAATATTGGAAATCTTGGCTTTTGTTAATCAAGTATTGTAAAGACCGCGACCATTAAAATGCACCATGCCCTCAATCTTTTCATGTCTAAATCAAAAATCCACGTAAGGCTAGTAACGATTTTTGTCTTGCTCGCTATGCAGCCTGCTTGGGCTAACGGGGTAGCTGATATTCAACTTCCTGCGGGCTTCAAAATTGAGGTATTTGCAGACATAAACACCAAAAATGGTGAGCAGTTATCTGGCCCAAGGATGATGGCTTTTGATGCAAAAGGGAATCTTTATGTGTCTGCAGTTGCTAGCCATCGTGTTGTCATGTTGCCTGATCATAATCGTGATGGGGTTGCGGATGAGATAGTAACTGTCGCTCATGATTTGAATGCACCACAAGGAATTGCTTTTGTTGGCGATACTTTATTAATTGCCAATCAAGATGGGGTGGTGAAAGTCAACCAAACGCAAGGAAGCTGGACTAAACCTCAAGCCTTTATTTCTAACCTACCGACAGGTGGGCATACACTCAAGAATGTTAAATTAGGTCCAGATGGTTTTTTGTATATCAATGTGGGCTCTAGTTGTAATGTATGTTTAGAAAATGAACCTATGCGCGCAACGATTCTCAGATATACAATAGAAGGCAAGCCTGCTGGCGCGTTAGTAACCTTAGGGCGACATCAGCAGTCAGCGATTTTTGCACGTGGATTACGTAACTCACAGGGTTTTGCATGGCACCCTGTCACAGGTGCGATGTATGCAACAAACAATGGTGCTGATAATCGGAGTAATACCCTTGGCGGTGCTGTTAATGATGAGGTGCCACCGGAGCATCTAAATAAGATAGAGGCTGGCAAGCATTATGGGTGGCCTCATTGTTGGGGTGGTAGCAAGGAAACTGGTACGCAGATTGAAGATCCTAACTTTAAGGGGTCTGTTGGCTTTTGTGAAACGACACAAGCACCAGTTGTCAGTTTTAAGTCACATACAACACCTATAGGCATTAGCTTTTTAGATAAAACTAATTGGCCGTCTGCCTATAGAGCTGATGCGATTTTGGCTTTGCATGGGTCATGGAACCGCAAACAGCCAGCAGGTTATCAGTTGATGAGAGTGAAGTTTAAGGCCAATGAGCCGACTGAGGTGGAAGATTTTGCAACAGGATGGTTAAAAAACCAGCAGGCATGGGGTCGACCTGTTGATGTTGCCGTAGGTGCTGATGGCGCGCTTTACGTGTCTGATGACAAAGCCAATATTATTTATCGTGTTAGTTATAAAAGTAAGTAGGGAAACTGAATGAAATTAAATGTTATTAAATTAATCACCTTGTTAGCAATGGGTGCCAGTATTAACACATACGCGGCTGCAGAAGTTGATCGTCAGTCGTCATCAAAACTGCTGATGTATATTCAGCCAGTGGATTATACAAATCCAATCAAACTTTGGCACCCGTACCATGATTATTGGTTATATCAAGGCCCTATTGTTGAAAAGCTAGCCATGGCAAAACTCAGTGATGCGTATGGGGATGTTGCCATGTGTGAGGTCAATCAGTCTGGTAAAGCCTTAGTTTGGTTACAGCCTAAATTATTTTATAACCCACAAGTGCAGTTGTTTTATGGTGAAGTGACTGCCGATGTTTATAAAGGCATAGGCGAGCATCTGGGTGAGTATGTAGGTAAGTCCCAAGTGCGAGGCTTTTTAAGTATGCAGACAGAGGCTTCTATAGAAGAAGCTTACGCGGTTGCTATCGCTGATGTGGTGGCTAAGATGCAAGCTGATGCTGCTTTACAAGCACGTATGAGTAGTCAAGCTCAATCCAGCTCGGCAGAAAGCACACCTTGTGGTATGGTGACTTTGTTCCCGACGAAAAAAATCAGAGCAATGTCCTTTTAGACCTTGTTTGATGTCGGTGCTAGTTAGGCCAACCCCGACAGTAGGGCAACACTTTTAATAGAGGTAATCATGCTAACAACATATATCAAATTCAGCGCGATGATCATGGCTGCTGCCCTAATTGTTGGGTGTCAAACTACAAAGCCGATGAATTATGCATCCAAAAAAATCACAGGCTTAAAAACACCAGAGTCTGTGGTTCAAGCAAAAGATGGCAGAATTTTCATCTCAGAAATTAACGAGTTTGGTAAAGATGGCGATGGGCAAATTAGGGTTGTGAATAACGATGGAAGCGTGGCTGTTTTTGCGAGTGGCTTAGATGACCCTAAAGGTTTGGTTATTATTGGTGATTACCTGTATGTCGCTGATAAAACCAAAGTGCTTAAAATTACACCCAACGGTCAGGTCAGTGTGTTTGTCCCTGCGACAGCGTTTCCAAATGTGCCATATTTTTTAAACGATTTAGAGTCAGACTTGCAAGGTAACTTATATGTGAGTGATAGCGGTGATCTATTTAATACTGGTAAAGGGGCTGCTATTTATAAAGTTGCGCCGAGTGGTGAAGTTAAGCTGTTAATTAAAGACATACAAGATGCACGTGTAAAAGCCCCTAATGGTTTACTTGCAGACGATACAGGTAATCATTTGATTTATGTGGATTTTACATCAGGCGTGTTGTATAGCTTAAATACGTTAACAGGCGCACTGTCTGATCTGGCTGAGGGTTTTGGTGGCGGTGATGGTGTCGTGCATCACTCCAGTGGCGTCATGTATGTGAGTGACTGGAAAAATGGCAAAGTCTTTAGTGTGAATATGATGGGTGATGTTACTTTGGTGAGGTCTGGCTATCAGGCTGCTGCAGATATTGCAATCACAAAGGATGAACGGTATCTATTGGTGCCAGATATGAAAGCTGGCGAACTGGATTTTATCCCACTTTCCTCATCACGTAATTAACAACAAATAGGAATGTTCGACCAGTTTTTTAGCAGTCAAACGTATAAAGGTATCAGGTTTTGAAGGGCGGAATAAATAGATGCAAGAACTAAGGCTACAAGCGTTAAGTTGCTTAGCTGAATGTAGCCTAGACCAAAAAGTTGAAAAAGTATCAGCGCTCTACCAGTCTTGGCAGTCGGGCCTATTGCAACTTGATACTGAGGCCGAGTTGGTTTGCATACAAACAATCCCTGGCCACCCCGAAAAACCTACGCTGGTTTCACCATTAGAAGTCGGTAAACGCTCTATGCGAACAGTTGAGGGCCGTGCGGCGCTGATTCATGCGTTGGCACATATTGAGTTTAATGCAATTAATTTGGCGCTAGATGCTATATGGCGGTTTGCTGATATGCCTAGTGAGTATTACGCAGATTGGCTAAAAGTGGCGGCCGAAGAGGCTTATCATTTTGGTATGCTGAATGCTTATTTAAAAACAATAGGTTACCAATATGGTGATTTTAACGGACATAATAGCCTATGGGAAATGACTGAGCGGACTAAGGGTGATGTGCTGGCAAGGATGGCGCTGGTTCCACGTACGATGGAAGCGCGTGGTTTAGACGCCAGCCCTGCATTACGTAATAAGTTTGCGCAAGTCGGTGATGCCGAAGTTGCGGCGATTTTAGATATTATCCTGCGCGATGAAATCGGGCATGTATTGATAGGTAATACTTGGTTTAATTGGTTATGTGTTCAACGTGGGTTTGAGCCTATTTCAGCTTATGCAGAATTGGCTCAGCGGTATAGTGCGCCAACCTTACGTAAGCCTTTTAATTTAGAGGCTAGGCGCAAAGCTGGATTTACTGAAGCAGAGCTGGCGCTGCTGTAATGCCTTATCCCTTTATAAATCTTCGTGTCTAGGCGAGCCAAAGGCAACAACGACACGAATGATTTAGAATTGGAGTTAGCTTGCAAATAAGTTGATAACGCCATCCAACCCAACAAAATTGAGCGCATAAGTTGCTTGTGCTTGCACCACTGGTTTTGCATGGTAAGCAACGCCCACCGCAGCAACTGACATCATCTTTAGGTCATTTGCGCCATCACCAATTGCAATGGTTTGTGATGCGTTCAAGCCTAAGCGCTCGCACAGTTTAACTAACTCATCTGCTTTTGTTTGCGCGTCAACAATATTGCCTAAAATTTTACCTGTTAGTTTGCCGTCAATAATTTCTAATGTATTCGCTACTGCGTAATCTAGCCCTAACATGGCTTTCACACGGTCAGCAAAAAAGTTAAAGCCACCAGAAACCAGCAAGGTAGTGATATTGTTCGCTTTGCAGGTATCTATCCATTGTTGCGCACCTGGATTCAGTTTAAGGCGTTCGTTAAGCACACGCATCAAGTCCGATTCTTGCAGGCCTTTCAGCAATGCCACACGCTCGCGTAGGCTTTGCGCAAAATCCAACTCACCTTGCATGGCGCGCTCTGTAATGGCAGCCACTTGGGGTTTTAAGCCGACCATATCTGCAATTTCATCGATGCACTCAATACTGATGAGTGTTGAATCCATATCCATTACACATAGGCCAAAGTTTTGAATAAATTGATTGTTTTCTACGTAAGCGCAGTCAATTTTTTGATCAGCACAAAACTGCTGAACGGATGGGTTTGTTTCAGACTGATTGGCTAAATAGTAGCCATGTTGTGCAATTTGAACAAACTGGACACTAGAGGCACAGAGTTGGTGAATATGAGCTAAATGTGCAAAAGTAATGGCTGAGCCTTGAACAACTAAACGCATAAGTAAAC
>Ga0160184_116418_pt1 | contig 17596 bp, 13 predicted proteins | sample met14sa_2_FD_114924 | JGI IMG/M metagenome (GOLD analysis project Ga0160184, IMG submission 114924) | Synthetic bacterial communities of pure cultures from sediment of Lake Washington, USA, under high oxygen condition - MT... | ecosystem: Engineered > Modeled > Simulated communities (microbial......
ATTTCGATCCGGACGTGCAAAAAGCCGTCAACCGCCTGCAAAGCAAGGAACAAACCTTTGCTGTACTGGAAGCGGCGCGCAAGGAAGGCTTTCGGTCGACTAATATCGATTTGATCTACGGCCTGCCGTTGCAAACCGAGCAGACTTTTGCCCGCACACTGGAGCAAGTGCTGGCCTACGCGCCGGATCGATTTTCGATCTTCAACTACGCCCACATGCCCAGCCGCTTCAAAACCCAGCGGCAAATCAATGACGCCGATTTGCCAACGCCGACGGTGAAACTGGAAATCCTGCAAATGGTCGGGCAAAAACTCACCGATGCCGGCTATGTTTACATTGGTATGGACCACTTCGCCAAACCGGACGACGAACTGGCGGTGGCGCAACGCGAAGGCAAGTTGTACCGCAACTTCCAGGGATATTCGACCCATTCCGATTGCGACTTGGTGGGTTTGGGCGTGACCTCCATCGGCCGGGTCGGCGATGCTTACATGCAAAATTACAAAGAACTGGACGAATACGACGCGGCAATTTCCCAAGGCAAATTGCCGGTGTTTCGCGGCGTGGATCTGGATGAAGACGACAAATTGCGCCGGGCGGTCATTACCCAACTGATTTGCCATTTCGAACTGACTTTCAGCAAAATCGAAACCGAGTTTGCTATCCATTTTGCCGAGTATTTTGCCCTCGAGCTGGAACAACTGAGGCAGATGAAAGCCGACGGTTTATTGGATTTAGACGCCGACGGTATTCAAGTATCCACCGCCGGCCGCTTGCTGATCCGCAATATCTGCATGGTGTTTGACAAATACCTGGCGCGGAAACAGCAGCAATTTTCTAAAGTGATCTGAGCCAAGGCGCGGAGTGGGTTTCGAATTGATAACCCGATAAAGCGCGTTGAGTCGTCCCAACACAGCTTAACTTTACTTTATGGGATTTGAGCAAATGTCTTGATCCCGGTGCGGAAGCGAGTATCCAGTGCCGTGGATGGTAAGCTCGGCCCCATCTGTGGTGACCCGACTTTGGCAATCCCAGACCAAATCATGCACACCTTTCAGCGTCTGACAACGTAGAATTAAGCGGGAATATGAATCCCCCGGTTTTGCCGGGGGATATTTACAAATTATTTTGGCCGGTCGGGGCGATGGGTTCAGCTCAAGAACTGCTCCGGCGGCAGATAATTAAAACCAAATGCGTCGGCAATCCCTTGGCAAATAACATTACCGCCCACGATATTCAAGCCTTTCAGTAACGCCGAATTGTCCCGCAATGCTTGTTGCCAGCCTTTATTGGCGAGTTGTAGAGCATAGGGCAGGGTGGCGTTGGTTAACGCCAGGGTCGAAGTGCGCGGTACAGCGCCGGGCATGTTGGCAACGGCATAATGCACGACATTGTCGATGACATAAATCGGATCGGCGTGGGTAGTGGGGTGGGTGGTTTCCACGCAGCCGCCTTGGTCCACCGCGACATCGACGATGACCGCCCCCGGTTGCATCGATTTTAAATCGTCGGCCCGGATCAGCTTGGGTGCTGCGGCCCCGGTGACCAATACGCCGCCGATGACCAGGTCCGCCGTGCGAATTTGTTCCAGGATGGCATGACGGCTGGAAAACAACAGCTGCACGTTGGCCGGCAAAATGTCGCTAAGTTGGCGCAGACGTTCGAGCGACAAATCCATGACTGTGACTTGCGCGCCTAAACCTGCCGCCATTTTTGCCGCCTGCGTGCCGACCACTCCGCCGCCCAAAATCAAGACTTTGGCCGGTAATACCCCCGGTACGCCGCCGAGCAACATGCCGCGGCCGCCGTACAGTTTTTCCAGATAATGCGCGCCTTCTTGCACCGCCAGCCGGCCGGCTACTTCGGACATCGGCGTCAGCAAGGGTAACTCGCCGGTCGGCAACTGCACGGTCTCGTAGGCGATACAGGTAGCGCCGGATGCCAAATGTGCTTCGGTTAGCGGGCGATTGGCGGCAAAATGAAAATAGGTGAACAGGGTTTGTCCGGGACGAATCCGCGACCATTCGGGTTCTATCGGTTCCTTGACCTTGATAATCATCTCAGCGGAGTCCCATACAGGTTCCGGACCGTCCACCAACTGTGCGCCGGCGGCTTGATATAGCGCGTCTTCAAAGCCGGCGCCAACGCCGGCGCCGCTCTCCATCGTGACGCTATGGCCGGCGCTCACAAGCGCGGCAACGCCGGACGGTACCACCGATACCCGATTTTCGTTAGGTTTGATTTCCTTGGGTATGCCGATTTTCATATTCACCTCTTGTGCAATATTAAATGATGCCGGTTTGATGACAGCAATAATCAGACCGTATGGCTTTGTCAGTCAAAAGTGTCAAATGTTCAACGACTTACTCTTACGAGCCTAGCGCCATGTTGTCGCGTTTGTAGCGATTTGTTCGCCATTTTGGCGCAAAAGCGCTGTGCTGTCCCAGGCGGTTGCCTAGACTGCTCTGGACGGGACGGGCCGTAAAAATCGTCTAAGCTTAGCCCAGCGGCTTTACCAGAGAGAACATCATGACCCAACAAACGCAAAACATCCTGATCGGCCATTTAACCGAAGTCAGAGGCGACGGTATGGATGCCCGTATCACTGAAGAACATTCAACAGCGGCGCCCATCATCAAACTCGGCGATGAAGAAATCCTGGCCGGCCATATCGGTTCGTACGTGGTGATCAGGCAGTCGCATATAGGCGTGTTGGCGCTGGTGTTCAAAATGTGGGAACGCGATCGTTTCGACGCTGCCGGCAATCGTGCAACCGACCGTTTTATTGCCTTAATCCCGGTCGGCGAGTTGAACGAAAACAATATCTTCATTCGCGGCGTGCGGCATTATCCGACGCCGGGCGCGGCGGTTTATGCGGTTGGGCTCAGCGAGATCAACGCGATTTTTTCCAAATTCCGCGATTACGAATTTTTTATTGGGCAGCTGGCCAGTCACAAGGATTATCACCTGAGCCTGGACCCACGTGCGTTGTTTGGCCGGCATTTTGCGATTATCGGTCAATCCGGTTCCGGTAAATCCTGGACCGTCACCAGCTTGATCCAGCACACCATGAAAGCCATGCCTAAGACCCATATGATCATGCTGGATCTGCACGGCGAATACTGTTGGAAACGCCCGGACGGCAGTATCGAATCGGCATTTCCCGAAGAGCAAGTCAATTACGTGGATGCCATGGATTTGGAGATGCCGTACTGGATGATGTCCTATGCTGAGTTGGTGGACTTGTTCATTGATCGCGATGACAGAGGGGCCTCGATGCAGATGTCTTTCATGCGCGAAGTGCTGCAACAATTGAAGCGTAAGGAAGCCAAAGCCATTGGTCTGGGCGTGGTATCGATAGACACGCCGATTTATTTTTCGCTGGCGGAAATGTATATGCAATTCAAAGCCGCCAACGAAGAGCGCAAGGATTTCGGTAAAACCAAGGGTGCTTTATTCGGCCAGTTCGACGAGTTTCTGGTGACGATGCAGAGCCGTTTCAACGACGTGCGTTACGACTTTTTGTTAAAACCCAAAAAACGCAACAACTCGGCCAGCATGGCGGATTTGCTCCGGCAATTCGTCGGTCTGGGGCAAAAAAAAGCCAACATTACCGTGGTCGATCTTAGCTCCGTACCGACCGACGTGCGGCCGGCGGTGTCCGCGCAAGTTGGGCGGCTGGCGTATGAATTTAACTACTGGAACCCGCGCCGCCGCGAATTTCCGATCACGCTAATCTGCGAAGAAGCGCATGCCTATATCCCGCGCGAAAAAGGCGGCCAATTCGACGGCACCAAGCGGATGATGGAGCGGATCGCCAAGGAAGGCCGGAAATACGGGGTCTCTATCGGCGTGGTTAGCCAACGGCCCACCGAACTGTCGGAAACCATGCTGGCGCAATGCAGCTCGTTTATTTGTCTGCGCACCACCAATCCGGACGACCAGCAGTATATTCGCGGCCTAGTGCCGGAGGCCGAGGGCGATTTGGCCGACATTCTTAGTTCGCTCGGCCGGGGGGAAGCGTTAGTGCTCGGCGAGGCTGCGCCGTTGCCGACCCGGGTGCAAATCTATAGGCCCAATCCGGAGCCGAAAAGTAACGATGTCGATTACTACACTAGCTGGCGCGAAGGCCCGGATGACCTGGATGTGGAAGGTATCGTCGCGAACTGGCGGACGCAGAATCGGCATTAAAAATCAGGGGGCTGGGTATCTCGTGGTTTATATTCCAGCCAGGAAGAAGAGGCCCTATGAGATGATCGTCGCCAAGCTCGCCGGGGGTAAGTCAGTCATGTCTATGCTGTTCGTTTTTGGGATCGGGCCACAGCAAGTGTGAATGCTGCGAGCTTAGTTTGGGTGTTGTAGCGGGCCGGCGTTGCTTTTGCAGATAAGGGCATCTCTGCGCAACAGTGATTGGTCGGTAATCCGACAGTAATCAACTCAAACCAAGTCACAGGTATCGAAAAACAGTTCCAATCTATCCAGCTCACAGTTGGCTAACTCCAGTGCGGCATCGAAGGTTTGAACATCATCGGCTTGCGCCGCGATGTCCAGCATCAGATCGCACATGCTTCCGGTTTTAAGCAGAGAATCATGCTTTTTTCCAATGTTTTCCAGTTGGTCTTCCGTTATTAGGTAAATTTTCATTTCTATGTCCTTGGCAGCCTGAATTTAACAGCAATTGATCTTGTGTTTCCAAATTAAGTTTTTTGGCAACTCGCTCTGCCGGTTTTTGCGATGCAAATAACAAATGGCGAGTGTTGTGCATATCTTCGCCTTGACAGTAGCTGATCCGGTATTGTTCTAGGGTACAGGGTGCAGCGTTTTTTACCCGCGGTGGCGATATTTAACGGTCGGATAAATTAGGATAATTTCCCTACGCGCGAAGGGATGTAAACCCGTCGAGCTTCGGGTTAAACTTCCCAACCGCAGGGGAGGGCATTGCTTGTGATAGGCCGTGTTAGCGGTTTTATATCTATCCCTCTCCGCTGACTACATCGATTTGTTGGTGAAGCGTTATCTCTCGTTACACTAAATAGACCAGTAAAATGACATCAGGCATACCAAGGAAAAATTTATGCACCCGATAAAAATGGCCGGAATGGCCGCCGTCTTATTGGCTTCGGCCGCGCAAGCCGAAACCGTATTCGTCACACTGGAAAAAGATAATGCGATTGCCGTGCTCGATCCCGTCGAAGGCAAGCTGGTCAAAACCGTTCCGGTCGGCCAGCGGCCACGCGGCATAGCGATAAGTAAGGACGGCAAGACCTTGTTCGTTGCGACCAGCGACGACAACACCATCCGCATGATCGACTCGGAAACGCTGAAGGAAATAGGCAAACTGCCGTCCGGCGAAGATCCGGAAACCTTTGCGTTAAGCCCGGACGGCAAATTTATGTACGTGTCCAACGAAGATGACGCGGAAGTGACGGTCATCGACATCGCGGCAAAAAAAGCCGTTGGTAAGATCAAGGTAGGCGTGGAGCCGGAAGGCATTACCGTCAGTCCGGATAACAAATGGACCATCAGCGCCTCGGAAACCACCAATATGCTGCACTGGATTGATACCAATAGCCGGCAGATTGCGGATAACACGCTGGTCGATCCGCGGCCACGCGCGGTGACATTTACCGACGATAGCCAACAATTATGGGCGACGTCAGAAATGGCCGGCACGCTGACCATTATCGATGCGGCGTCCAAACAGATCGTGCAGAACATCAAACTCGACGTCCAAGGCGTCAGCAGCGATCAGATTCAGCCGGTGGGGATCGCGATTGATAAGGAGCGCCGGTACGGCTATGTGGCGATGGGCCCCGCCAACCGCGTCGCGGTGATCAACGCCCAAACCTATAAAGTGGAGAAGTTCTTATTGGTTGGGCAGCGGGTTTGGAATTTGGCGTTTTCGCCGGATCAAAAGCGTTTGTACACCACCAACGGCGTCAGCAACGACGTGTCGATCATCGATTTGGAAAACCATAAAGTGACCAAATCGGTGGCGGTGGGCCGTTATCCCTGGGGCGTGGCGGTTAAACCATGACCGAGATTGCCTTAGCGGTTGAAAACCTGAGCTTTGCCTACGGTGCGAAAAAAGCACTGGATGCCGTGAGTTTTAATGTGCAATCCGGCGAATGCACGATTTTGCTAGGGCCCAATGGTGCTGGCAAAAGCACGCTGTTTTCCTTGATCACCCGGCTTTACGATGCCAGGGAAGGGCGCATCGAGCTTTGCGGTTTTGATCTAAAAAAACAAAGTCTGCAAGCTTTGACGCGCTTAGGTGTAGTGTTTCAACAGACAACGCTGGACCCTGACTTGTCGGTGACGCAAAACCTGCGTTACCACGCCGCCTTGCACGGTATAGGACGCAAAGTCGCCGACAAACGCATCCAAGAAGAGCTGGAGCGTTTGGCTATGTTCGAGCGCCGCAGCGAAAAGGTCCGGCAATTGAATGGCGGCCACAAGCGCCGGGTGGAAATCGCCCGCGCCTTACTGCATAAACCCAGTTTACTATTGCTGGACGAGCCGACCGTGGGATTGGACATGCCGAGCCGGCAGGCTATCGTCAGCCATGTGCATGACTTGGTTAGTCAGCAAAATCTGGCAGTGCTGTGGGCCACGCATTTGATCGACGAAATTGCCGCAGACGATAGCTTAATTGTTTTACACAAGGGGCAGGTCAAAGCCAGCGGCAAACTGTCTGAGATATTGCAGAGCACCGGGTGGGCCGATCCCGGCCAGGTATTCCAAAAACTGACTCAGGGGCCGCAAGCATGAGGGTTTTACATTACTCGCGAGCAACGGTCGGCATCGTCGGCCGCGAATTGCTGCGTTTTTTACATCAGCGCGAACGCTTCGTCTCGGCCTTAGTGCGGCCGCTGGTCTGGCTGTTCGTCTTCGCCGCGGGCTTTCGCGCCGCGTTGGGCATAGCTATCGCGCCGCCCTACGAGACTTACATCCTTTATGAGGTTTACATTACCCCCGGCTTATTGGGCATGATCTTGCTGTTTAATGGCATGCAAAGCTCACTGTCCATGGTTTACGACCGGGAAATGGGCAGTATGCGCATGTTGATGGTTTGCCCGTTGCCGCGCTGGTTTCTATTGTGCAGCAAGCTGATCGCCGGGACTGCGGTAGGCGTGCTGCAATCTTACGCTTTTCTGGGCATCGCGTGGCTGTACGACATACAGGCGCCGCTGATGGGTTATGTCTGGATTTTGCCGGCGCTGGTGCTGGCTGGCATGATGCTAGGGGCATTGGGCTTACTGTTGTCGTCGTTCATCAAACAACTGGAGAATTTCGCCGGCGTGATGAATTTCGTGATTTTTCCACTGTTCTTCATGTCCACCGCTTTGTATCCGTTGTGGAAGATCAAGGAGTCCAGCGAGTTGTTGTCAACCCTGGCGCAATATAACCCGTTCTCGCAAGCGGTGGAGTTGATTCGTTTTGCGTTGTACGAGCAATTTAACCCGCAAGCGCTGATCTTTACCGGCGCGTCGTTTTTGCTGTTTATGGGCGCGGCTATCATGGGCTATAACCCGAGTAAGGGTATGATGGTTAAAAAAGGTGGTGGAGGAGATTAGTAGTGAATTGCCGAATTTTCTTTAGATGGCCGCAATCCCCTAAAGTTAAGCCGTGCGTGTTGAGCACCGCTAAACCATGGACTGTTTAAGCCTTCATCCTGCGACAGAGCAAGGCCCGCATCGCAAAAACCAAGCGATAATCTTTAACTCAGCCACATTGGTTGGCGGGGTTTTGATCTTATTTTGCTTCGCGACATAACGTATTGCCTTGTAGAAAAGAGAATCCGCAAGACCAAAGTCCTTGCCCCACATTAGAGGTAACCCGGACGTGTGAAAAAATGAGTTGCAATTGTTGCTCAGTGGCGGCCTTAAGAGCAAACGGATTGGGTTTGGTATGCTTTCGCGGGGAGTCTGCTTTGTCGATAGCGATTCCAGATGCTTTGCAAATAGGCGTGTCCTAGGTATTTTTCCATGGTGGTAACCTGCTTGATTTCGGTTACACACAATGTAAGGCAACGACCCATTTTTAATGACCCCTTGGCTTACTTTTAATGTGAGGAAATTCGGGGATTTGGACGACGTCATCGCCTGGGTAGAATCTACGATATAATTCCAGAATTTTCCGGCAACGCATATCGCATTGCCGGAAATGTACTTTTAATTTTGTGTACATAGCTATGTACACAACTATGCAAATGCAAATAAAACAATCAATGGAATTCCCTGAATACAAGCGGCGCCGCACTTTTGCCATCATCTCCCACCCCGACGCCGGTAAAACCACCATCACTGAAAAATTGCTGCTGTTCGGCGGCGCCATTCAGTTAGCCGGCTCGGTCAAAGGTCGTAAAGCGGCGCGTCATGCCACCTCCGACTGGATGGAAATGGAAAAAGAGCGGGGGATTTCCGTCACCACTTCGGTTATGCAGTTTGAGCACAATGATTGCATCATCAATCTGCTGGACACCCCGGGCCATGAAGACTTTTCCGAAGATACTTACCGGACATTAACAGCCGTAGACTCGGCGTTGATGGTGATTGACGTGGCGAAAGGCGTAGAGGATAGGACCATCAAATTGATGGAAGTATGCCGGCTACGGGATACACCAATCCTGACCTTCATCAACAAACTGGACCGCGAAGGCCGCGAACCGATCGAACTGCTCGACGAAGTCGAAAGCGTGCTAAAAATTCAATGCACGCCAATGACTTGGCCGATAGGTATGGGCAAGCGCTTCAAAGGGGTTTACCAGCTGTATAAAGATGAGATCTTGCTGTTCAGTCCACACCACGGCGGTCGTATCGCCAAGGCCGAAATCATCAAAGGCTTGAACAATCCGAAGCTTGACGAACTGCTAGGCTATCAGGCGGAAGAATTGCGCGACGAGATTGAACTGGTAAAAGGTGCCAGCCACGAATTCGATCATGCTAAATATTTGGCGGGTCAACAAACGCCGGTGTTTTTCGGTTCGGCGATCAATAACTTCGGTATCATCGAATTGCTGGACGCCTTTGCGGAATACGCGCCTGGTCCTAGATCACGCCAAGCCGAGCAACGTGAAGTGATGCCCGATGAAGAAAAATTCACCGGCTTTGTGTTTAAAATCCAGGCCAATATGGATCCGGCGCACCGCGACCGCGTGGCTTTTTTAAGAATCTGTTCCGGCAAATTCGATAAAGGTATGAAGGTCAATCATGTGCGGATTGGCAAAAACATCCAGGTCGCCAACGCCATTACCTTTCAAGCGGACAGCCGTAAAAACGTCGAGGAAGCATATGCCGGCGACATCATAGGCTTGCATAACCACGGCACCATTCAAGTCGGCGACACCTTTACCCAAGGCGAAGTCTTGAAATTCGGCGGCATCCCTTACTTCGCGCCGGAATTGTTTCGCCGCGTGGTGTTAAAAGATCCGCTGCGTGCCAAAGCACTGCAAAAAGGTTTGATTCAATTAACCGAAGAAGGCGCTACCCAGCTGTTTCGCCCTCTGAAAAACAACGATTTGATCTTAGGTGCGGTGGGTATTTTGCAGTTTGATGTCACCGCCCATCGTCTAAAAAACGAGTACAACGTCGAATGTGCTTACGACGTTTCGCCGATCAATACCGTACGTTGGGTCAGCGCGAAAAATCCGGCCAAACTGGAAGAGTTTAAGAACAAGGCCTTCGAAAACCTTGCTGAAGATGGTGGTGGCTATTTGGTTTATCTAGCCAGCAGTCGGGTGAATTTGCAATTGACCGAAGAACGCTGGCCGGACATTCATTTTAGTCAGACCAGAGAACTTTGAAAGCTAATTCAAAGCCAATTTTTTAAATCCAAATCATGCGGAATCGCTTACGGCCAAGCGATTCCTGCACAGTTTTTTCACGGCCGATACCATCATTTGTAGCCCTTATTTACCCACGAACCCCCCGCGCCGCTATCTCCCAGCGCAAAAACTCAGATCAATAAAAAATAGGCTAAACACTTAATATTTATAGATATATTTGCACAAGGGATATACACTGCCGAAGCCAATCCGATAAAGATACGACTTTAAGCAACATCCGCAGGAGTAAGCTTATGCGCACACTTTACTATAGTCACCCGGATTTTTTGGGCCACGACACCGGCGTAGCCCATCCAGAGAGCATTGACCGGCTGCATGTGATCGAACAAGCCTTGTCGGCACCCGAATTTGCGCCATTGCAAAGAATCACAGTCGACATTCCCGCCGACATTCTCGATAAGATTGGCCTGGTACACAGCAAGGCCATGATAGCGAAAGTGTTATCAACCATTCCTGAACAAGGTTACGCCAATTTTGACGCGGATACCGTGGTATCGCCCGGCTCCAAACCTGCAGCTCTGCGGGCCGTGGCTGCAGTCTGCGATGCCGTCGATAGAATTTGCACCGGCCAAAACGCCAGGGCTTTTTGCGCCACCCGCCCTCCCGGCCACCATGCCATGCCGGATTATGCGATGGGATTTTGCCTGTTCAACAATATCGCCATTGCCGCCGAATATGCCCGCAGCCGCTACGGCCTGACCCGAATCGCCATCGTGGATTTTGACGTGCACCACGGCAACGGTACCCAGGCGGCTTTTTGCGAGCAGCCGCAAGTGCTGTATGCTTCCAGTCATCAATGGCCGCATTACCCCGGCAGCGGCCATCCCTCGGAAAGCGGTGTCGGGAACGTTATCAACATTCCCCTGCCCACCGGCAGCGGCGGCGAGGTGTTTCGGGATAAATATCGCCAGTCCATTTTGCCGGCAGTGAAAACCTTCAAGCCCGAATTGATTTTGGTTTCCGCGGGTTTCGACGCCCATAGAGACGATCCTTTGGCATCGCTGGACCTAGTGGAAGACGACTATCGCTGGATTACCGATGAATTGCTGTGCATCGCCAATGCCTGCTGCCAGGGGCGAATCATTTCGGCATTGGAAGGTGGATACAATCTAAGCGCATTAGCTGACAGTGTTGCCGCTCATGTCCGCAGCTTGATGGGCAGCCCAACCAGAGGCGAATGAACCGCCTCTCGTCATAAAATACCGCGTTTATTGCAGATTAGGCAGGGTATAAACGTAATCGCTGTCTTTCATAGGCATATGGCAAGCAAAACAAGGTGCGGATTTTTCCTGATCCAACATTTTTAAAGTTTTACCTTCCCAAATACCGAAGCCCCAACCGCCGGTTTCAGCGTATTTCTTGCTGTCTTTCACCATCGCTTCCGCCGCAGTGAATTCGCCTGGCACAGTCGCTTGTTCCCAGTTCGGATGCTTTCTTTCGCCCCACTTAATTTTGGCGATGATGCTGCCGTCCGGCCAAGGTTTGACTTTACCTGCACGCGCGGCAGCGATAGCCACATGGTTACCAACGATGGCGCGTATGCTGTTTTTATCGTGACGTAAAGACACGCCCAACAAACGCCAGTCTCGGTATTCGCCATGTTCGGGTTTAGCAGCCGGTTGGGCTTCCGCGAAAGCCAGGCTAAACGGCATTAACGCCACCGCTGCCAAACATAAGCCGCTGAAAATAGTTCTGTTCATATTCTCGTCCTCCTTTATCAGTAATGGATACAAGCCATTATTATACGCCGGCAGCTTAGCGGCTAACGCCTGTTCAATCCAGCTGAATCAAACCAGTCGATGACAATCGCGAATTAGCGGTAAAACCTGGAAAAACAGCCTGTTTGAAAGCGAATCCGCCAACAGCAATTGACGCTGGCATGCTACCATTTTGCCAACTCTATCACGCAGTACACCGATTACAATCCAAAGGAACCCGCCATGTCTGGCCCTAACAAACAAGTACCGTCCATTTTTTTCTGGGCTTGCGTCGCCCTGACCGGCGCCTTCGCCGTCGGCGGGATTGCTCTGCAACGCGGTGAAAGCATTAATAGTATGTGGCTAATCGTCGCGGCGCTTTGCATCTACGCGCTGGGCTATCGTTTCTATAGCGCATTTGTCGCGACTAAAGTATTGGTATTGGATCCCAGTCGCGCCACTCCCGCAGAGCGTTTCGACGATGGTCGCGATTTCATGCCGACTCACAAATGGGTGGTGTTCGGCCACCATTTCGCCGCGATTGCCGGACCAGGCCCGTTGATCGGCCCAACTCTGGCCGCACAGTTCGGTTATCTGCCGGGTACTTTGTGGATTTTGATCGGCGCGGTGTTGGGCGGTTGTGTCCAGGATTTTGTCACGCTGTTCTTCTCGGTGCGCCGCGACGGCCGCTCGCTGGGGCAAATGGCCAAGGATGAACTGGGCAATATCGGCGGCACGGCAGCGATGCTGGGCGTGATGGTGATCATGGTGATTCTGATCGCGGTATTGGGTTTGGTAGTCGTCAATGCGATGAAACACAGCCCCTGGGCCACTTCCACCGTCGCCGCGACCATTCCGATCGCGATGTTGATGGGTCTGTATTTAAATCAGTTGCGGCCGGGCCGGGTGGCGGAAGCCACGCTGATCGGTGTGTCCCTGTTGATTTTCGCCGTAGTCTGCGGCGGCTGGATCGACGACAATCCGACCATCCGTGGTTGGTTCGATTACGACGCCCCACAACTGGCATTGATGGTGATTTTGTACGGCTTTGCCGCTGCCGTGTTGCCAGTCTGGCTTTTGCTGGCACCAAGAGACTATTTATCCACGTTCATGAAGCTGGGCACCATCAGCGCGCTGGCGATTGCCATCGTGGTGTTACGTCCGGAACTGAAAATGCCGGCCTTGACTCAGTTCATCGACGGTAGCGGGCCTATCTTCGGCGGCAAACTGTTTCCGTTCGTGTTTATTACTATTGCCTGCGGCGCCATTTCCGGCTTTCATGCGCTAAGTGCCTCCGGCACCACGCCCAAACTGCTGGCGAACGAGCAAGACGCCCGTTTCATCGGCTATGGGGCGATGATGATGGAATCCTTCGTTGCGATTATGGCGATGATCGCCGCCTCAGTTTTAGAGCCAGGCGTGTATTTCGCGATCAACAGCCCGGCCGGCATCGTCGGCAAGGAAGCGGTGGACGCGGTGGCCAAAATCAGCGGCTGGGGCTTTCCGGTGAGCGTCGACCAAATGCAAACCCTGGCCAAAACCATGGGCGAATCCACCTTGTTTGCTCGCACCGGCGGCGCGCCCTCGTTGGCGGTCGGGATGGCTAGTTTGTTTGCGCAAGTATTTGGCGAGCATCTACTGGCGGCCTGGTATCACTTTGCCATCATGTTCGAGGCCTTGTTTATTCTGACCACGCTCGACGCCGGCACCCGCGTCGCCCGCTTCATGCTGCAAGATATTCTGAGCAATGTTGGTTTGCCTAAAACCAACAGCTATCCCAGCATACTGTTGACCAGCGCTCTGGTGGTCGGGGCTTGGGGTTATTTCCTGTATATGGGCACTATCGATCCCTTAGGCGGCATCAACAGCCTCTGGCCGTTGTTCGGCATCGCCAACCAGATGCTGGCAGCAATAGCCTTATGCGTGGGCACCACGATATTGGTGAAGTCGGACAAACTGAAATATGTGTGGGTCACGGCAACACCCTTGGCCTGGTTGATTATCGTCACCAGCACCGCCGCTTGGGAAAAATTGTTTGCCGCCGATTTGCGGGTGGGATTTTTATCGCATGCCGCAGATTTATCCGCCAGACTTGCCAACGGCGCTCTCCCAGCCGAGCAAGTCAAAAATGCACCGCATTTGATTTTCAACGACTACTTGAACGCCGGTTTAACCAGCTTATTTATGCTGATCACCTGGTTATTATTGGCAGACACCCTGCGGGTGATCTTTTGCGTCATCGCCGGCAAAAACCACCCGCAATCCAGCGAATCGCCGCATATACCCAGCCGTTTGGTTGAAGAGTGGGTAAGGGACTAAAGCATTTTCGAAAAAGTAGGCGTCGCGGCGGATACTGTTTTAATCACCCGTCCTTGACGTTAATACCAGCAACTGGGATACGAGGCTTGTAAAAGCAAAGATAACGCAGCCTACGCCGCGTTATCGTATGGCAAGCCCTTATTAGACCTTAGGCATTTCCCGTAGCTTTGCCACCACTTTGTCGCCAAATTCAACCGTGCTGATCATGGTGACGCCACTGCCGGGTTTGGATAGGTCGGCGGTAGAGTAGCCGTCGGCAAACACGCCCTGCATTGCTGCCCAGACGTTTTTCGCTTCCGCTTCCATACCAAAGCTGTTTTCCAGCATCATCGCCACCGAACCGATCATCGAGTATGGATTAGCGATGTTTTTGCCGGCGATGTCAGGTGCCGAACCGTGCGAAGGTTCGTAGTAAGCTTTTTCAGGACCGATACACGCTGACGGCATCAGGCCCAGCGAGCCCAAAATGCCGCCGCCTTGGTCGCTGAGAATGTCGCCGAACATGTTTTCCATCACCATCACGTCAAATTGGGTCGGTTTCAGACATAGTGCGGTCGCGGCCGAATCGACGAGATAATTGACGATTTGCACGTCCGGGTATTCCTTGGCGACTTCTTCCATCACTTCGTTCCACAGCACGCTGGATTTCAGAACGTTGCTTTTATGGATGTTGTGCAGCAATTTGCGGCGTTTTTGCGCCAGTTTGAAGGCCTGGTGCATGATGCGACGAATTTGTTCCTCGTCGTATTCCAAGGTTTCGCGCACGTAACGCAGCCCTTGCTCGTTGACTCCCGCTTCTTTTTGGCCGAAATACAGGCCGCCCACCAGCTCGCGCACCATGATCAAATCGATGCCATCGCCGATCACTTCCGGCTTCAGCGGCGAGAAATGCGCCAAAGACCTGGGCAGGAAAACCGGGCGAAAGTTGGCGTAGGTGTTATAGCGGCGACGTAGCGGCAACAGAGCACCACGCTCCGGTTGTTTGTCGACCGGGATTTTCTTTGATTCTTCGTGATTCAAGCCTATGGTGCCTTTCAGGATGGCGTCGGCTTGATCGCAAATGTCGATGGTGGCTTGCGGGAAAGCATCGCCGGTTGCGAAGTAAGCGCAGGCGCCGAACAAAGCCGGCATCAGTTCGAAGCTAACGTCGTTACGTTCTTCGATGACTTTCAAAACCTTAATGGCTTCCGCGGTGATTTCAGGGCCGATGCCGTCGCCGGCCAGGACTGCGATTTTGTAGTTTTTCATGAGATGGTGAGTGCTGAGTGGTTAAAGCGTTAAATCAGGAAATTTCTATCGAAAAATAAACAGCGGATTTTAGCAGATTGGTTGCGATGCTTCCCCCGAAAAACAGCCACCCGGCAAACCTAGGCAAAACCTAAATGGAATGGGTTTTGTAAACGTTTTTACTGAATTACCGGGAAGCAAAACCGTTGCTGCAGGGTTGAATAGCCCGTCGAGCTGTTGGATATGGCGGTAATTCGAGTGATTTTCTCAAACGTTCGAGCTCAGAGCCGCAAGGTTTTAGAAATTTTCCGGAACGGCCGAGCTCCGGACTCGAACGATCAAGAAATTTTCTAAAACGCTGCAGTTCTAAACCAAAACGTCCGAGCTTTTTTCTTGATCATTCTCCCTAAGAACTACATCGCTCGAGTTCTGAGCTGAAACGTTAGAGTTATTTTGTCCAATGACCGAGAAAAAAGCTTGGCCGATGGAGAAAATATGTTCAACGGCCGAGTAAAGCGATGGCAAAAAGATAACCAGCAGCCGGCTTATTTGCCGCAGCGCACGTATTCGTCTTTATTGTCCCCAGGCTCCTACATGAGGACTCAGCGTCAGACGCTCTGGCTTCCCAGGCATTATACCGCTGGCGCGGCACGGCTGTAGCGTGATTGGTGGTATATTTCGTATGATTCGGTTATTGCACTTCATTAATTACCTCTACGTTTCTAAAATCTAATGAAATTAAAATTGGAGAAATTAGCTAGTTGGATCGACACATCAATTGAGACTGAAGACATCCAAAGTTTAAATTCAGCACTGGCAAATATTGAAAGTTTCGATAGGAAAACGCTGACTGATTTAGAAAATGCTACCTTAGACTTCTATACAGCGAACGTTTTTTCCTGTTTAAGACAGGCGAGTAACGATAGAAAAGATTTTGCTTGGGCTAATCCGAACGTTGATAACGAAATTTACTTCCTTAGGTCAGCACTCAATTATCTTAGAAACTCATCGACAATGGAAATTGGCACCGATCTTAAGCTACGTATTACAACCAATCTTGCCAATGTACTTAATCATGTTGGTCGTTTTACTGAAGCTATAGAATATTGGGATCAAGCAATTTCTGATATACCTGAATTCTCAATGGCAATTGGGAATCGAGGTATGGCACTTTTTTGGTATTCGAGATTTATCGAAGATCCAGAAACTCAAGCACTATTTCTTAAGAGTAGTAGAGTCGCTTTTTGCAATGCTTTGTCATTGGGAGTAGAAAATCATGCCAAAGCTCCAATGTTAGAGTTACTCGAACACTTAAATAAATTAGCAAATTGGGATGAATTAAATCCCGGCTTTTCGATCTTTGGTGGAGAAGATGAGCTTGAAAAGGCTTACAGAAAATGGTGTGTTCAGCATCGACTTGTCTTAAACCAAGCAAACGACTTATCTTCATCAATAGATGGCCTACAGGACACACTTACTTTGCCATCAATAGTAACCAACATCCGTGAAAAGCCCGAATGGTTGCCAGTTCCATACGCTATATTCAATCAACTTAAACAAGAGTTTGTTTCTGCTAGATTTCTCCTGTTTGAAGCAACGCGAGAGCAAGACTTGCCGTTGCATTTTTCCGATTATGGCATCATTTTGTACGACACACTCGACTACCGTTTTTATAGGCTATGGATTGAGAAACTAAAGATGGCTTTTCTCTCAGCACATACGATACTCGACAAAGTTGCCTATATTATTAATGAATATTGGGAAATAGGCCACCCGATTCATAAAGTTGATTTCAATTCAGTCTGGTTTTTCGGAAAAGGAAATCAACGTAAATTGATTGAAAAATTTACAGAATGCGATAATTGGCCACTGAGAGGTTTATTTTCATTAAGTCGGGACTTTTATTATCAAAAAAATGCAGATCGCCCTCTCGATCCAGAAGCTAAGCTTCTACATGATATTAGAAATCATATTGCTCATAAATATTTGCGTGTTCATGTAGATGATTTATATAACGCTGAGGACGATAGATCCTTGAATGGGCTAGAAATTAGCTTTCCAATAACAGAGATTGAACTTACAGCGCAAACGATTAAATTACTAAAATTGGTCCGCAGTACTTTAATTTATCTTACAGCAGCGGTGGCTCACGAAGAATCAAAGCGAACAGCGTCAATCTCCTCAGGAATGATTGCTCATATGCCAATAATCCAAGTCGAGGATATTTATCGAAACTAACAGCCTAAAGTCAATTCGTGCTCTGCAATGTTTGATAGTCCGCTAAAGCACTCGACCAGAATCGCCAAGCGTTTGTCCAGCGCCCACAGCTTTGCGCCGGATTCATTTCATCGTTCCCACGCTCCGCGTGGGAACGCAGCCTCGGACGCTCCAGCGTCCATCACCAAACATCGATCTCCATCAACCCCGCCAAGCCTTCATAGTTGGCGGCACTGGAATAACGCCAATGCTGCGGTAAGTTGACATAACCGCGCTTGACCGGGTTGGC
>Ga0160184_120740_pt1 | contig 17014 bp, 15 predicted proteins | sample met14sa_2_FD_114924 | JGI IMG/M metagenome (GOLD analysis project Ga0160184, IMG submission 114924) | Synthetic bacterial communities of pure cultures from sediment of Lake Washington, USA, under high oxygen condition - MT... | ecosystem: Engineered > Modeled > Simulated communities (microbial......
CTTTCCTCATCTTAATCCAAAAGAGAAAAACCCTCGTATTATACTGGTTTTTCGTGAGGCGGATGGCATAACCCGTTGGGATTTTAATTTTATCTACTACAACAATCGGTTTTTCGGTGGCACTCGAAATGAATACCGATTAACCTGTATGACCAAATATCTAAGGGCTCGGAATGCGTGTGTCGGTGACATCATTACCTTGTCAAAAGATACAGAAGGACGGCTTTCCATTGAGCTAAATCGAACTGGTTTGCCTGCAATTACACAAGATAATGTTCTGGTCCTCTCTGGGGGATGGAAAGTGATTAAAATTAAATGAGCCTATTCTGAATGACAAATAATAACAACATGGATTCACTGTATTTTGATGTCCCGCCAGATCCCGAACGGATCATAGAGGGTTTACGCGACACTGGTTACGAGTTCAACACATCAATGGCAGACGTTATTGATAACTCCATCGCTGCCAAGGCAAGCAATATCGAAGTAGCTATTGCTATGGACTTTGTTGGAAATATACTCGTTTCCGTTACCGACGATGGTTGTGGAATGGACAAGGATGGCCTTATAAATGCGATGCGTTATGGTTCTAAGCGGCGTGTAGATCAGGCCAGCCTTGGAAAATTTGGACTCGGACTTAAAACTGCCTCAACAGCATTTTGCCGTCGTCTCTCTGCAATTAGCCGAGAGAAACCGGGAAGCGAGGTGCTTAAAGCAACATGGGACCTTGATCACATCGCTTCAGTGGAACGATGGGAGCTTCAGTTAGGGATGGCGACAGCAGAAGAAACTAAGCTTCTTGATACGGTAGCCAAAGGCAATGCAGGTACAGTGATCCTTTGGGAAAAAGTTGATCGGTTGCTTAAGGCTTATGCAATTCCTGATGGTAAAGCGGCAAAAAAAGCACTCAAAAGGTATGCGGATGACTTACAGTTACACATTTCAATGGTCTATCAAAGATTTTTGGACAAGAACGATAAACGCGCACTAGATGTAAATATTAGCATCAACGGAGAGGCCGTGCTTCCTTGGGATCCATACTGTGTATCCGAAACCAAGGCACCAGTGGCTGAGATAATTCAGAAAGTTGAAGTCGAGGAAAAGGAACTTGCAGAGTTTACAGTTCGAGCCTTCATTCTACCGCGCAAAGACGAGTTTTTAGACCAGACTGCCGTAAAAGAGGCACGACTTACAAATGACATGCAGGGATTGTATGTGTATCGGGAGAATCGGTTGATCCATGGGCCGGACTGGCTCGACATGTACAGCAAGGAACCGCACATGTCGCTTTGCCGGATTGAACTCTCTTTCGATCATAAGCTCGATGATGCTTTTCAGGTCGACATTAAGAAATCCAGAATCCTTCTGAATGATTCTCTTTATGACTGGTTGCAGAAGTTCCTCCAAGGGCCTAGGCGTGAAGGGCAGGAGCGTTACCGGAAAGGTGTTGCGGCAACTGTAACAGGTACTGCCGCCTTGATCCACGCGGCATCAAATAACGCTATACATTCCCAAGCTGACAATCTCAAAACCGCAGAAGTCACAGAAGTTGATGGTTCGACAGGTAATGTAACGATTACAAACAAAAACGGTATTACAAAACTAAAAATCAAACTGGTAGAACAGAAGAATAACGGTGAATGCCATGTTCAACCGGTAGACAGTCTGCAAGACGGTGTATTGTGGGAACCAGCGTTTATCGAGGGTAACCAGGCGGTTCGTATTAACACTGGACATCCTTACTACCACAAAGTCTATCTCCCCAACCAAAAGTCCGGTGTGATTGTGCAGGGATTGGATTCTCTCATCTGGGGACTTTGTGCGGCCGAACTCGGTAATGTCAGCGAAAGCAACAAACGAAATTTTGAAGAAATGCGGTATGAGGTATCCCGTATCCTTCGTCGATTGGTAGATGATTTGCCTGAACCCCCAGAAGCTGATGCATAACGAGAAGGTTGTATAGAAATTGGCCTTGAACGAAATTAAACTTGCCGAGACACTTTCCGCTAGATTTCGCTTGGACCTAACCGGATGTTTGGTCTCTACAAAAGATGGCCTGAGTTGTGGTGTCCGTGCTACAGATATACCGACACCCAATGGCTTCATGATTCTGGTTACGTCCGGCTGGAAAAGCATAGAGGCTGAGTTTGTACCTGATACCTATGCTGGTGAACTTGTCAGAGCATTGGGGGATTCATTGCCGCATACCCGGCGAGTTTTCGGATCTTTGGCTGAAGCGTTCAACGCAATGGGAAACCGCATTGTGTTAAGCATTAATGGTTCTGTCATGCCGACACTATTGGATTTGCCTCCAGCCCCTTGGAGCCAATTCCAGCTTAATGTCCGGCGGCTTACAGATGCTACGAATGGAAGTGAGGCTGCGTTACAGATATGTACAGAAGAAATAGCTACGGCGTGTCTTGCCTTGGTATTGACGCTACTGCCATTAGAAGAAGACGATATTGTTGCGATACCCATGTATGAGAGCGGCCTGCCAGAGGGCGCTTGTACCAAGGTAACTGTAAACAGGTACGAGAGAAGTCCAGTAAACAGAGCGGCGTGTATTGCAGCACATGGGGCGACCTGCAATGTCTGCGGCTTTGATTTTGGTGTTTTCTACGGATCGCTCGGACACGGGTATATAGAGATACATCATCGAACACCAGTTTCACAAATGGGGGCCAACTACATTGTTGACCCTATTCGTGACCTTGTACCTCTGTGTTCCAATTGCCATGCCACTGTACATCGCACTGATCCACCTTTAGAACCAGATGCATTGGCTTTAATCATTGCAAAAAATCGAAACACGACACTTTCGTGATCCCTGAAAACAATGATATAAAGAAATAGATATAGATGCAAAAATTTGGCAATGTGCAGGTACAGCGGACATACTATGAGACTGTTCTTGCCCACTAGTAAAACTACAATACCGGCGACATTAGACCTTTCGGTACCAACTGTCTAATGTTTAGATCGATGTTTATGCAAACGTTATTTTATTTAAAAATTTTGACTATCCACGAAGGGTCGGCTACTGACTTTCACGAGTTTCAGCAGTCGGCCAAGAACGGTTTATCGTCAGATTTCATTGATAAAAGGAAAAATCTATGACAAATACTCCACTAGTACTGAGGCAAGCATGTCTTAAGACACTTTCCGCTGTAGAAGCAAGGCCGGAGAGGTCAAATCAGCACGAATTTAATGGGGTTATTGCTCTGAAAAACATATTTGGACGAGATAAATTTGAAAAGATGGCGACTTTTTCTGTTCGTGGAGAGCCGATTTCTGATCGGGCCAATGTTACTTGGTATGATGCAAGAGAGGGACATCCAACTCGAACCGAGCATAGGTTGTACTTCCAAACAAACAAGGTGATGGAGAGGGCTAGCGAAGGAGATAATATCCTGATTGGCTATTGATAATAGAGGGCAACTGCACTGCGTCCTTATTCCGCGTGGTGCAGATGGCTACAAGCCTAATATTGCCGCATGGGAAAGCGCGTAAACAGCGGTATTTTGCTCTTTATATGCATTAAGATCGGACGAAGTTGTTTTATGACTATGCTAGTGATTTATTGAAGTATGATACTTTATTACTCAATTTTTCTTGGTTGATGAGCTTTTATGCTGGATCAGTATGATACTTTATTTTTCAATTGGCGATTTTTGCAACGGTAGAATGCGGTCTCCAGCCAAGTTCAGTATGAGACTTTATTACTCTCTCACAGCAAGAACAATTACTAAAGTCGGGCTTGGTGAGCGCCGCTCAAGCCAAAAGCGTTAAATCCGACAAACGCAAGCAAACCCAGCAGCAGCGTAAGAATAAAGTCGAAGTGGTTGACGAGGCCAAAGAGCTGGCTCAAAAAGCACAGGCTGAGAAAATCGAAAGGGATCGGGAGCTTAACCAGTTGCGCCAGCAGCAGGACGAGCAAAAACAGTTGGCCGCTCAAATAAAACAGATTGTTGAATTGAATCGGCTGCCCAGAGACGCTGAAGGCTTGGCCTTTAATTTTACCGATAATAATAAGGTCAAGCGGCTATACGTCTCGGAGGGGATGCGCGATCAAATTGCCGAAGGACGGCTGGCTATTGTAAAGCTTGGGCAACAATATGAAGTGGTGTCGGCGGAGGTGGCAAGAAAAATACAATCACGCGATGCAGCCAGTGTGATTGTATTTAACGAGCAAAATAAAACTGCGGATGTTGTCGATGATGCTTATGCGGAGTACCAAGTTCCCGATGATTTGATCTGGTAGTGACCACGAATTCACTTGTGCTTGTGGGGATTCGCGGCCGCAACTTGAGCTTTTACAGCATGCAACACCGGTTGCGGCCCTGCTGTTTGGCCTGATAAAGCGCCTGGTCGGCGCGTTCAAAGGCCGATTCATCGGTGTCATTCAGGGTAAACTCGGTAATGCCACAGGAAATGGTGATGGCAACGGACGCGCCGCTGGCATTAAAGCCCGTTTTTTCAATGGTTTGGCGCAGTTGGTTGGCCAGTATCAAAGCCGATTTACTGTCGGTGTTTGGTAGCAGCATAGTAAATTCTTCACCGCCAAAACGGGAAATAAAGTCGGTTGCACGGGAATGATCTGATAATTGCTTGGCGATTAACAGCAGCACTTTATCGCCGGCTTTATGGCCGTAGCTGTCATTGATATTTTTGAAATGATCAATGTCCCAGATGATAAGACTTAGTGGCGAATGGTAACGCTTCCAGCGGGCCAGTTCGGTTTCCAGGCGCTCGTTATAGGCGTTGCGATTCGGCAGGCCTGTTAAGGTGTCGCGTAATGCCCGGGTATTGGCAATTTTCAGTTTCGATTTAAGCTCGCAGGATTCTGATTCCATGTCTTTTATTTTATCGACCAAATCGTCCAGTTGTTGCTGCGTCTTTTGGCGTTGAATGGCTTCTTTTTGGCCATGTTCCCGGATTTCTTTGGCAATGTTTGCCAGTCGGCTGTTAATGATTCCTTTTAAGGGCTCCAGCGTGGTGGCGTTGGTCGAGCTTAACTGTAATTCTTCCATCTGTTCGGAAACGGATTGATCGAGTTTGTTTCTGTTTTCGGCCGATTGTTGCGCCGCGGTACTGGCTCCCATTACGCTTACATCCAGTGCGGCTAATTGCTCGGTGATATGGGAGAGAAATTGATCAATGTCTTTTTGTTCCGATTGGCTGTGCTGTTTGATTTTAAGCAGCAACTTAAAGGACTTATCCAGAATAGACTCAAAAGCCGCCGCAGTTTGATTAGACGCAGTGAGCAATTGTTTTGCAGTTTGCGCCTGTTGATCAAAGATGCTCGGAATTTCAATGCCTTCCAGCAAAAGCAATAACTGCCTGCTGATAATTCCCGTATCAATGTGGTTGGCGATGATAGTTGGCGCCGGTGTGTCGTCGTCAGGCTCGATAACTTCAAGTATGGCAATAAATAATTGATCGGAGGTCTCGAATTTTACGGTCTCAGCTTTTTTCCTCAGCAGTTTCAGTATGCTTTGTTGTTTTTCAGTTGTGTATTGCTGAAGCAAAAAATCAAACAGTAGCTCGGTTTCCTCTGACCGGCTTTGAGGTGGCGTGTGCTTGAGTTGAGCGACGGAATTGGTAAACTTTTCGAGCTCATCTTTTAGTGCATGGCTATTGATGCCGCCTTTTAATTGATCGCGGATACTCAGCAGGTGTGGATCGAGAAGCGGATCCAGTCCTGTGGTTGCGATAGTTAGGCGGACTATTGTTTTACAAAGCAGGTCTTCCTTTTCCTTGTAGGATTCCCCCGATTGTTCATGTTCATCAAGCAGATTTAAATATTTCTCTTTCCATTTATCCGGGTCGGCTGCCTTACTAAAAAAACTCATGATCGACCTTACAAATAATAATGAAAAATAAATAACTGATGCGTTTTATGCAATGGGCGGCCTTGCCGGCCGCCGCATCGCTAATGGTGATGGGCGGTACAATTATTTTGCAGCGCTTTCCTGTTGGATCAGCTGATTGATAACCTCTATCATTTTTTCATGGGAACCGGCTATAGGACCATTGGTCTTATACTTGCCGTTAATTATGATGGCAGGAACGCCGGTTACGCCGTAACGACCGGCCATGGCGGTTGCCTGACGCATTTTGGAGTCGACCAGAAATGAATTGTAGGCGTTATGGAAGTCGGTTTCGTTAACGCCATGCGCAACAAAGAATTTAGCCAGTTGATCTTCGGTTTCAAGATTCTGTTTTTTGTTTTGTATAGCGTCGAAAAAGTCGGCATGAACCTTATCGACTACGCCCAGCGCTTCAGCAGTAAAATAAGCTTTGGCATGTTTGCCCCAAAGGTCGCTGAATACAGCGGGTTGACGGATAAATTCAACGTTTTTAGGCAGGTTTTTTACCCATTCTTCCAATAGTGGTTCAAAGCTATAGCAATGCGGACAGCCGTACCAGAAGAATTCAATAACTTCAATTTTACCGGGATTATGGGTAGGTTGTGCCGGCGACAGGGTCTCATAGCCAACGGATTCGGCTTTTAACAAGGCTGAGCAGGAAAACAATAAGATTAATAAACTGGTTTGAGCGATTTTTTTAAGCATAGCTAAAGTTCTCTGTAGGTTTTGTAGGGCGGTTTCGTTTTACGACTGCATGGACAGATATTTGCTCCATGTAATATCTGCATTCCCCCCTTCCATGTGCGTCATGCAAAAGGTAGAGCAACGCAGGAGCCGTTGCCGAGCAAACCGCCAAACTTTGTCTGCGAATAGGTGGATTGCTCGACAACCATTTCAGCATAATCTAAAAGGATGTGGGTTATGCCGATTTTGCATGGAGCAAAAATCCGTCCATGCCATCGTAGGGAGAGTCCGCCCTACGCTTATTTCATCATTGATATACGATACGAAACGGCTTTTATTTCTTCATCTGTCATCTTCTTTGCAATCATGTACATGATGTTTTCCGGATTATTGCTGCGCGCACCGGATTTAAAGTCAGTGAGTGCTTTGATTAAATAGTCGGCGTGTTGCGATTTTAATGCCGGAAATGAAGCCGGCTTGTTGCCTTCGCCAAAAGGACCATGACAGGCGATGCACGCGGAGACTTCGCTTTTTAGATCGCCGTTGCGGTACAGATCGCTGCCTTGAGCAATGAGAGCCTGGACATCTTTGTTGTTGGCCGGTTTGTCGTTGTCATCGTCAGTGTCCAAAACAGGCAAGGCGTTTTCTGAAATCTTTTGTGTCGCGTAGTAAGCGGAAATGTCTGTTATATCTTCATCAGTTAATGCCAGCGCCATAGCCGACATCATGGGATCGTTGCGGCTACCGTCTTTAAATGCGTGCAGTTGCTTTACCAGATAAGAAGAATGTTGCTGTGCAAGCTTGGGGAATGTTGCTACCATGCTGTTACCGTCGTCTCCATGACAACTGGTGCAGGACGCTGATTTTTGTTTTCCTGCGCTAATATTGCCTTCTGCATGTAAAATACTCGTAGCACTGGCCAATGCCAGAGAAATTGAAAGTACCTGCAATTTTTTCTTCATCAAATTCCCCTTCGGAATGGTTAATCATTTATGCCAGTCTTTTAGTTACTCAGGCTGCTGCGCATATTCGAATTTTACTCTAAATAGTAACTCTAAGCGAGACAACGATGAATCCAGTTTATCATCAAGCAAAATTTATTAACAGTTCGCCACATCTCAGCAATACGCCCCCGGATCAGGGTCTGGAAGTGGCATTTGCGGGGCGTTCGAATGCCGGTAAATCCAGCGCGATTAATACCTTAACCCGGCAAAACGGATTGGCCCGAATCAGTAAAACGCCGGGCAGAACCCAGATGCTTAATTTTTTTGAAATTAATGAGCGGCAACGCTTTGTTGATTTACCGGGTTACGGCTATGCCAAAGTGCCTTTAGAGGTGAAGAAGAAATGGCATGAGTTGATGGAAACGTATTTAACCAGTCGCAAGTCATTATGCGCGATTATTCTGGTGATGGATGTGCGCCATCCCTTAACCGAATTCGACTGGCAAATGGTCGAGTGGTGCGAGCATACCGGGCTGCCGCTGCATATCTTGTTAACCAAGGCCGATAAATTGAATTACGGCGCAGCCAAAAATACTTTGTTGCAGGTACAAAAGGAACTAAAGGACAGTAATTTTCCTTTAACGATACAGCTATTTTCGTCGTTGAAAAAAACCGGCATTGATGAAGTGCATGCCGCGCTTGATCAGTTGTTTAACCCTGTTGAACAGGATTATAGCGAAATATCGACACCTTCCTGAGCGAGCAATAATTCGCAGCCGGTTCCCGGATTGTCTTGCAACAAGTTTTGGTAAATGATTTCAAGACTTGTATCGCTACGGGTGGGTTCATGGTGGGTGAAAAACAGTTTTTTTGCCTTTGCGGCGGTAGCCAGTTTTATTCCCGAATCATAAGTGCCGTGCCCCCAACCTTGTTTGGAGGCATATTCCTCATTGGTATAGGATGAGTCGACAATCAACGCATCGACATCTTTCATGGCCAGCACGACTTCGTCCCATTTTGCATCAACAAAAGACTGGAATTCAGCATATTCATCATCTTCCGGATCATAGATGTTGAGTTGCGGTTCGTAATCGCCGGTAAAAAAAACCGACTGCCCGTCGCAATCGATTCGATAGCCGAAATTTAATACCGGGTGACTGAGCACAATGGGCGTGATTACGGCTCTGCCTACATGAACCGGTATTCCCGGTTTGACTGTGGCGTATTCAATCCGGGCATTCAGCTGTGCTTCCCGTATCGGAAAAAAACTGTATTGCAACTGTACGGAAAGCGCCCGGTTGATGGTTTCATTGGTTACCGGGTCAATTCCGCCGTAGATTTTAATGTGATTGTTCGGGATAAAAATGGGGATGAAGAAAGGCAGGCCCTGTATATGATCCCAATGGGTGTGGGTAATGAAAATATGCGCCTGGACGGGCATTTCTTTCAGCAGGTTTTGTGCAAGCGCGTGGATGCCGGTGCCGGCGTCAAGAATGATCAACTCATTGTCATCGGTCCTGATTTCTATACAGGTGGTATTGCCGCCGTATTTAACGGTGCTGGGTCCCGGTGTGGGTATGGATCCTCTAACGCCCCAGAATTTGATTTTCATTGTTGTCCTTTACTGCATGGATGTAGGGGGTAGGGCGATGCAGGAGCACAAACCGGGCGCTACAAGTTAATAAAAGATTGGGCTTCTATTTTGACGGATTCCAAATCCCCCAAAGCCTCGCACATCGCAGGGAGGTCCAGGCCAAAACGGGCGATAATGGATTCGGGGAAGGCTTCTATCACAGGATTGCCGCCATCGCCGAAGTGCATGCGTTTGCTGATTTGATTCGCGGCAAAAACGCAGTCTCGTAAGACATTGGGGCTATGGTCAAGCTCATGATGATGAGCGATGGCATCAATTAACGGGCCTGACAGCTCCCATTTTTCGGCCAGTATTCTGCCTGCCTGCGAATGATTAAGACCGATAAATTCGAGTTCGGTTTGATGCAGCGGCAGTTGTTGTTCTTGGCTCTTTTCCAGCGCGAGCTTAAATTCATCGGGAATAAATTCGGCGAATACCACTTTCCCAAAGTCATGCAGTAATCCGGCAACAAAACAATCGCCGCATTCTGTTGAAGACAGGTCTATGCGTTCAGCAAGCAGTTTGCTGATTGCTGCGGTGGTCAAAGAATGCAGCAGGAAATCGGAGGTATTGAAATTGGCCTTGTTGTCGGCATTCAACATGCCCATTGCGGCAACGCCCAGGGCTATGTTTTTTATGGTATTAAGGCCGATATGGACGACGGCTCGTTGCACCGAGGTGATTTTTTGGGGTAAGCCGTAGAAAGATGAATTAATGGCTTTAAGGATTTTAACGGTCATGACCGGGTCGCATTCAATAACGCGGATAATATCTTTTGCCGAAGCGTTGATGTCTGACGTTAATTGCACCACCTGTTGGACGCTTTTAGGAAAAGCGGGCATTTTTTCAACGAGGACGAGGAGTTTTTCGTTCTTTGAGTTTTGCATTTAAAAATTCGTTAAACAATAATCAACAAGGAGAGCACCGCAGCGAAAAGTATAGTTATGTGAGATCCCGGTTACGCCGCCACTATAATACAATACCGGCGCAATGCGGAAAAATAATAACTAACCGTTAATGGGCTTCGTCCCAATTATTGCCGATGCCTATATCTACAATCAGCGGTACGTCAAGATCGGCGGCTGTACACATGATGGATCTGATCTTCGCCGCGCAGTCGTCGACATGCTCTTCGGCAATTTCAAACACCAGTTCGTCATGCACCTGCATAATCATCTTGGCATCCGGCTGTTCCTTATACAACCACTGGTCGGCGGCAATCATGGCGCGTTTAATGATGTCGGCCGCAGTTCCCTGCATCGGTGCATTGATGGCCGTGCGTTCGGCGTATTGGCGACGCGCCGCGTTGCGTGAGTTTATCTCCGGCAAATACAACCGTCTGCCGAACAGGGTTTCGATATAGCCTTGTTCGCGGGCTTGTTCCCTGATACGGTCCATGTAGTTTTTGACGCCCGGATAACGGGCAAAATACAAGTCGATATAAGATTGCGCCTGACTGCGCGACAAGCCCAGTTGCTGTGCGAGTCCAAAGGACGACATGCCGTAAATCAGTCCGAAATTGATGGCCTTGGCGGAACGGCGCAAATCGGTGGTGACTTGCTCGGGAGCGACGCCAAAAACTTCCGCCGCGGTGGCGCGATGCACGTCCTGTCCTTCGCTAAAGGCTTTTAACAAGCCTGCGTCGGCCGATAAATGCGCCATGATGCGTAACTCGATTTGCGAATAATCGGCGGCGACAATTTTTCTGCCTTCAGGGGCGATAAACGCCTGCCGGATTTTTCGGCCTTCTTCACTGCGTATCGGAATATTTTGCAAGTTGGGATCGGAGGATGACAGCCTGCCTGTCGCGGCTATCGCTTGATGGTAAGAGGTATGGATCCGACCGGTTTGTCCGTCAATCTGCTGCGGCAGTTTGTCGGTATAGGTTGATTTCAGCTTGCTCAAGCTGCGGTACTCAAGAATCAGCTTGGGCAGCGGGTAATCGAGAGCCAATTCCTGCAACACCGATTCTTCCGTTGAGGGCTGGCCTTTAGGCGTTTTCTTTAATACCGGCAGCTTTTGCTGATCGTACAATATCTCCTGAATCTGTTTCGGCGAACCCAGGTTGAAGGTCTGTCCGGCCAGGTCGTGAGCATGTTGCTCAAGGGAGATAATCTGGCTGGAAAGCTCAAGGCTTTGCTGCGCGAGCATCGCCGCGTCGATTAATACGCCGTTGTTTTCGATGCGGGCCAGTACGCTAATCAGCGGGACTTCCATGTCCGAATATAACTTAAGCAGTCTTGGGTGCTGTGCCAGTTTTGTATTTAGCACCTGATGCAGTTGCAGGGTAATGTCGGCATCTTCCGCCGCGTAAGGTGCGGCTTGATCTATCGATACTTCCTGAAAGCCTATTTGCTTTGCGCCTTTTCCGGCAACATCCTCATAATGGATGGTTTCAACGCCGAGATATTCTTTGGCCAGGTCATCCATATTATGTTTGGTTGCGGTGCTGTTTAACACGTAGGATTCCAGCATGGTGTCGTGGGCGATGCCGCGTAATGCGATGCCGTGATTAGCCAGGACATGCGTATCGTATTTCAGGTTTTGCCCGAGTTTGGCTTTATGCGGATTTTCCAGCAGAGGGCGCAGTTTTTCCAGTATTTCAGAGCGATCCAGCTGATCCGGTACGCCGGGATAGTCGTGCGCTAACGGCACGTAGGCGGCTTTGCCCGGCGTTACCGCAAACGATACGCCGACTATCTGAGCTTTGCTGTAATCAAGGCTGGTGGTTTCGGTGTCGAACGCAAACAATTCGGCTTTTTCCAGTTGAGTTAGCCAGTCGTTAAAGTGCTGTTCGGTTAACACGGTTTCGTAGCTGGAATCGATTTTTGCGGGCGTTTGTGCGGCTTCAGCTTCAATAGGACTCAGGGCAGGCGTAGTCGAAGAACCTGTGCTGGGCTCAGTCGAAGCATCCAGCGATTTTAACCAGGACGAAAAGCCCAGTTCGGCCAATAAGATTCTTAGTTCCGCCTTGTCCATCGGCTGCTGTTTCAAGTCTTCCATGTTGTAGGGCAAATCGAGGTCGCATTTAATGGTGGTGAGTTGTTTGGATAACGGCAGTTGATCCAAACTGGCGCGCAGGTTTTCGCCGATTTTGCCGCCGATTTTATCGGCGTGGGCGACCAGATTTTCCAGGGTACTGTATTGCTCAAGCCATTTTGCGGCCGTTTTAGGGCCGACCTTGGGTACGCCGGGAATGTTGTCGACGGTGTCGCCTATTAAGGCCAGATAATCGATAATCTGTTCGGGCCTGACCCCGAATTTGTCGATAACGCCCTGAATGTCCATGCGGGTATTGGACATGGTGTTTTCGAGGATAATATGTTCGGTGACCAGCTGCGCCATATCCTTGTCGCCGGTGGAAATAATAACGTCGTAGCCTTGCTGTTCGGCGTGCTGGGCCAGTACGCCGAGCACGTCGTCGGCTTCCACCCCGGATTCGATAATCAGCGGCAGACCCATCGCCCGAATCAGGTTGTGCAGCGGGGCAATCTGCACCCGCAAATCATCGGGCATAGGCGGCCGATGGGCTTTGTACTGATCGTAAAGCTCGTTGCGAAAGGTTTTGCCCGGCGCATCGAAGACCACGGTGATGTAGTCGCTGTGATAGTCGGCAATCAGTTTGCGCAGCATATTGCTGACGCCGTAGATGGCGTTGGTGGGTTCGCCGCTCGCATTGGTTAGCGGCGGAATGGCATGGTAAGCGCGGAACAAAAAAGAGGAACCGTCAACCAGGATCAGGCGTTCTCTGACGCCCGCCTTTGACAAAGGGGAGGCAGGGGAGATTTGTGTTTGTTGGGACATAGTATTTTAGGTGCAAGGTTAAAGGTGCGAGGCGTCAGGTTTTACGCTTAACATCGACGATATTGGGCAATTGACTTATTTTATTAAGAACCTGGCTTAACTGATCGGTATTTTCAATTTGAATGGTCAAATTGAGTAGCGCTGAAAAGTCGGGATGCGTATCCAGTGCCGCATTGGAAATATGAATTTTAGCCTGGGCCAAAATCTGGGTAACGTCATTGAGTAAATTTTGGGAGTTAAAGGCATGGATAACAATAGGCACAGCGTAGCTGGCTTTTTTTGCGCCCCAGCTAACCGAAATAAGCTGGGTCTGTTTTTCGGGGCCAAGGTGCAAGATGTTTTCGCAGTCTTTGCGGTGGATCGTAATGCCTTTTTTGTGGGAAATATAGCCGATAATGTCATTGCCCTGAATCGGGGAGCAGCAGTGAGCAAGAGAAGTCAGGACATTATCGATGCCTTCTACGGAAATGACTGATTTAGTCTCGGGTTTTTTGCGTTGAATGGGTGTCGGTTGAGCTTCCAGTTCAGGAATCTTGAAAAACGCCGCAAGCTGTCGGCTGTTAATATCGCTGCGGCCTATCGCTTCGAGCAGCTTATCGGTATCCGGTTGATGAAAATGTTTAGCCAGCTCCGCCAGATTGAGCATTTTTAAGCCCAGTCGCTGGCTTTCCTTGTCTAAAATAGCCTTGCCTGTGGCCATATTCTGGGTTTGTTGCTGATTTTTAAACCAGCTTTTGACTTTGCTGATCGCGGCCGATGTCTTTAAATAGCCCAGGTTGAGATCGATCCAGTTATGATTGGGGCCGCCCTCTTTTGCCGTCAAAATTTTCACCTGATCGCCGGATTTTAAGGTATAGGTCAGCGGCGCAATGCGACCGTTGACTTTTGCCCCGCGGCAGCGGTGTCCAACTTCGGTATGGATGGCGTAGGCAAAATCCAGCGGCGTCGAGCCTTTAACCAGGTCGATTAATTTCCCGGCGGGCGTTAAAACATAGACGCGATCATTGAATAATTCGCTGCGGAAATTTTCCGACAGCGCTTCGTCGCCGCCTTCCTTTCGGCTACGCTCAGGACTGGTCTCGTCCAGCAGTTTGCGCAACGAGGCGATATTTTTTTCGATGGCCGCATCATGCTTGCCGCCTTCCTTGTAAGACCAGTGCGCGGCAACCCCGAGTTCGGCAAAGTCGTGCATCTGCCGGGTGCGGATTTGCACCTCGATACGATTGCCCTCGGGATCGATAATGACGGTATGCAAAGACTGGTAACCGTTTTCTTTAGGGTTGGCGATATAATCGTCAAACTCTTTGGGAATGGTTTGCCAAAGGCTATGCACCATGCCTAAGGTGGCATAACAGGCGGTCAGGTTGTCGACAATCACGCGCACGGCCAACAGGTCGTAAAGTTCGTCTATATCCAGTTGCTTGCGCCGCATCTTTTTCCAGATGCTGTAAATATGTTTGGGACGACCGTAAATCTCGGCAGAAATGCCTTCTTCGGCGAGCTTTTTCTGCAGCAGGACAATAAACTTGTTAATACAGTTTTCCCGCTGCACGCGGTTATCGGTCAACGACTTGGCAATGCGGCGGTAGGATTGGGGTTTCAGATAGCGGAAGGCCATATCCTCCAGCTCCCACTTTAGCTGATGAATACCCATGCGGTTGGCAATCGGCGCATAAATGTCCAGCGTTTCCTGGGCGATAAAGCGCCTGAGTTCGTAAGACTCCCTGGGTAAAACCTTAAGCCGTTGAAGCCGGTAAGCCAGTTTTATTAATACGGCGCGGACATCCTGAGTCATGGACAGCAGCATTCTGCGTAAAGTTTCCGTTTGGCTCGGTTGATCGGTCATTTCCAGGGAATAAACGGTTAACTTATTCAGCCAGTTAACATCGTTAACCAGCGTTGCAACCGTTTCGCCGAATTGCTCTTTAATGTTAGGCTTCGGATTTAAATGGGCTAAGCGTGGATCGCTTAATACTGCGGCGAGGATGGTTTTCAGATCGACATTAAAATCCATCAAAATTGCCGCTACTTCAACGCCTTTGGGGCGAAAATAATGCGGATCTTCAGGAATTTGGGCGATAATCGCCAGCGCCCGATTTATTTGTTCGGTATCGGGCGCGGAAAATCCGCTAAAAAGCTGTTTATTGGGCTCGGTGTTTTTTTTGCATCAAACGATAGTCAATAATTTGAAAACTTGGCGGTTATGATAGGTCAATGCCGGTAAATGTAACAAGCAATCATTGCCTACATGGAAGTAGGCAAGGGGCGTGAGCAGGACTGCATGGATGCAGGAGGTAGAGCAATGCAGGAGCAATTGCCGAGGAGCGGAAGCTTCGCCTAAAGCGCCTACTTTTGGTGCAGGTTGCTGAAAACACATCTGCTAAGTACATGTTTTAACGTATTGAAATACAATGGAATAAAGCTGTGATGTTGGTGTCGACTAACGGCAATTCCATGGTTACGGAAGCACTGTTATATTTTTAACAAATAATTTAAAGTTGAAAAAATGAAAATTACAATATTCGGAAGCGGTTATGTGGGGTTGGTAACAGGTACCTGCCTTGCGGAAGTCGGCAATGACGTTATCTGTGTTGATATTGATGAGGCTAAAATCGCCAAACTGCAACAGGGCATTATTCCGATATTTGAGCCGGGACTAGAGACTATGGTCAAGGAAAATCAATCGGAAGGGCGATTAAGATTTACTACCGATATCAAGGCGGCCGTGGATCATGGCGTATTTCAATTCATAGCGGTCGGTACACCGCCGGATGACGACGGCTCAGCCGATTTGCAGTATGTATTGGCAGTTGCCAAGGGTATTGCCGAGAATATGGACGAGTATCGGGTTGTGATTGATAAATCGACGGTGCCTGTGGGTACCGCAGATAAGGTTAAAGCGGTTATGCAGCAGATATTGGCAAGCCGCGGCAAAGATCTGGAGTTCGACGTGGTGTCAAATCCCGAGTTCCTGAAAGAAGGCGCGGCGTTGGATGATTTTATGAAGCCGGATCGGATCGTTATCGGTACCGATAACCCCAGAACAGCGGAATTGCTCAAGGCGCTTTATGCACCGTTTAATCGCAGTGTCGACCGGGTCATCACCATGGATATACGTTCGGCCGAATTAACCAAGTATGCTGCAAATGCGATGCTGGCAACCAAAATCAGTTTTATGAATGAATTGGCAAATCTGGCCGAGCATTTGGGGGCGGATATTGAGCAGGTAAGGCATGGCATAGGTTCCGATAGCCGCATCGGCTACAGCTTTATTTATCCCGGTTGCGGTTATGGCGGCTCCTGTTTTCCCAAAGACGTGAAAGCACTGGAAAGAACGGCAAAGGAACAGGGCTATCATGCAGAATTGCTCAATGCGGTAGAGAATGTCAATAATCGGCAAAAACATCGCCTGTTTGAAAAAATTAATAAGCATTATCAAGGCAATTTAACCGGTAAGGTATTTGCCTTGTGGGGATTGGCGTTTAAACCCAATACCGATGACATGCGCGATGCGCCAAGCCGGGTTGTGCTGGAAGCCTTGATTGAAGCCGGTGCAACCGTGCAGGCCTTTGATCCTGAAGCGCAGGAAGAAGCGCGGCGACTTTATCGCGACATGCCGGGTTTGAGTTATTGCGACTCGCCCAAGGATGCCTTAAAACAAGCCGATGCGTTGGTGATAGTGACGGAATGGAAACAATTTCGCAGTCCTGATTTTGATGAGATGAGTCAACAACTGCATGATAAGGTGATCTTTGACGGCCGTAATATGTATGAGCCGGACAGGGTTAAGCGTAGCGGATTAGCCTATTACGCAATAGGGCGATAAAAAAGTTGTATTTACAAGGCAAGCGTCTAAACTAAGCGGCGAATGGTTAATAATAATTTTGGTTGGCATATAAGACTATTCACAAATCATAAATCATATAATTTTTTATAATAGGAAAATAAAGATGCTTAGATTATTAGTAGTGTTATTTGCCGCCTTTTGCTCGTTTAATGTCATTGCCTCTCCTGTAAACATCAATACCGCCGATGCTAAAACCATAGGGGAAGCCCTGTCAGGTATCGGTCAGAAAAAA
>Ga0160184_111750_pt1 | contig 16976 bp, 11 predicted proteins | sample met14sa_2_FD_114924 | JGI IMG/M metagenome (GOLD analysis project Ga0160184, IMG submission 114924) | Synthetic bacterial communities of pure cultures from sediment of Lake Washington, USA, under high oxygen condition - MT... | ecosystem: Engineered > Modeled > Simulated communities (microbial......
ACCATTTCTGTACCTGCTGGCAATTCAACCGCGCCTGTTACGTCTGTCGTACGGAAGTAGAATTGTGGACGGTAGCCGTTGAAGAATGGTGTGTGACGACCGCCTTCATCTTTACCTAGCACGTAGATTTCTGCTGTGAATTTGGTGTGTGGTTTGATAGAGCCTGATTTAGACAATACTTGACCACGTTCGATATCTTCACGTTTAGTACCGCGTAGCAATACACCAACGTTATCGCCTGCTTGACCTTGGTCTAGCAATTTACGGAACATTTCAACACCAGTACAAGTTGTTTTTACCGTGTCTTTAAGACCAACGATTTCAATCTCGTCACCGACTTTTACAATACCGCGTTCGATACGGCCTGTTACCACAGTACCACGACCAGAGATTGAAAATACGTCTTCTACTGGCATCAGGAATGTGCCGTCAATCGCACGCTCAGGCATTGGGATGTAAGTATCTAATGCTTCTGCTAATTTGAAGATCGCTGGTTCGCCGATTGGTGATTGGTCACCTTCCAAGGCTAATTTAGCTGAGCCATGGATGATTGGGGTGTCGTCGCCCGGGAAGTCGTATTTGCTGAGCAATTCACGCACTTCCATTTCAACCAGCTCTAACAACTCAGGGTCATCAACCATGTCTGCTTTGTTTAAGAACACAACGATGTAAGGTACGCCAACTTGACGTGCCAACAAGATGTGCTCACGTGTTTGCGGCATTGGGCCGTCAGCTGCTGAACAAACAAGGATCGCACCGTCCATTTGGGCTGCGCCGGTAATCATGTTTTTAACATAGTCAGCGTGACCAGGACAGTCTACGTGTGCGTAGTGACGTGTTTCCGTCTCGTACTCGACGTGAGAGGTGTTAATGGTAATACCACGTGCTTTTTCTTCTGGCGCACTGTCAATTTGTGCGTAGTCTTTCGCTTCGCCGCCAAATTTCTTTGTCAGCACTGTCGTGATCGCTGCCGTTAATGTTGTTTTACCGTGATCCACGTGGCCAATCGTACCTACGTTGACGTGTGGCTTGGTCCGTTCAAATTTGCCTTTTGCCATGATTATTTCCTTTTATTTCAATTTTAAAATTTAATTTAGTAATGGACTATTTCTTGTTCATAATGGCTTCAGCCACGTTTCGCGGAGCTTCAGCATAATGCTTGAATTCCATACTGTAACTCGCACGACCTTGTGACAATGAACGCACAGTTGTTGCATAGCCGAACATTTCCGACAATGGCACTTCAGCACGAATCGCTTTACCACCACTGGCAGTGTCTTCCATACCTTGAATCATGCCTCGACGAGATGACAAATCACCCATCACATCACCCATATAATCTTCTGGTGTTTCAACTTCAACGGCCATGATAGGCTCAAGCAACACTGGATCAGCTTTACGCATACCATCTTTGAAACCGATAGAAGCCGCCATCTTAAATGCGTTCTCATTCGAGTCAACATCATGGTATGAACCATCAAACAAGGTCACCTTAACATCAACCACCGGGAAGCCGGCAAGAATGCCGCTAGGGATAGTTTCGCGCAAACCCTTCTCAACTGCAGGAATGAATTCGCGTGGCACAGTACCACCCTTGATTTGATCAACGAACTCAAAACCTTTGCCTTGCTCGTTTGGTTCAAGAATCAGCCATACATGTCCATACTGACCCTTACCCCCAGACTGCTTAACAAACTTGCCTTCCACTTCAACTTTCTTCTTAATCGCTTCACGGTAAGCAACTTGCGGCGCACCAACACTGGCCTCAACGTTGAATTCACGCTTCATACGATCAACGATAATATCTAAGTGCAACTCACCCATTCCAGAAATAATCGTTTGACCTGACTCTTCATCAGAACGCACGCGGAATGAAGGATCTTCTTGCGCCAAACGTCCCAAAGCAATACCCATTTTCTCTTGGTCAGCTTTAGTTTTAGGCTCAACAGCAACGTGAATAACCGGCTCAGGGAATACCATACGCTCAAGGATAATCGGATTATCTACCGCACATAAAGTTTCACCAGTTGTAATATCCTTCAGACCGATACAAGCGGCAATGTCGCCAGCGCGGATTTCATCAATCTCCATACGCTCATTTGCACTCATTTGAACGATACGACCAATACGCTCTTTGCGTCCGCTGTTCGCGTTGTAAACTGTATCACCTTTTGTTAATACACCAGAATACACACGCACAAAAGTAAGCTGGCCCACAAACGGGTCAGTCATCATTTTAAATGCCAAAGCAGAGAAGCTTTCCGCATCATCAGCCTTACGTGTAATCGGCTCTCCAGATTCAGTCTCACCACTAACGTCAGGAATATCCACTGGAGAAGGCAAGAAATCTAACACGGCATCCAGCATGCGCTGAACACCTTTGTTTTTAAAAGCCGACCCACACAACATCGGTTGGATTTCGCTTGCGATTGTACGTGCACGCAAACCTTGAATAATTTCATCTTCTGACAATTCGCCAGATTCCAAATATTTATTCATCATCTCTTCTGAAGACTCAGCCGCAGCCTCAACCATGTTCTCACGCCACTTGTTAGCAACTTCAACCAAATCAGCAGGAACATCTTTGTATTCAAACTTCATACCCTGAGACGCTTCGTCCCAGATAATAGCCTTCATCTTAATCAAATCAACAACGCCCGTGAAAGTATCTTCAGCGCCAATAGGCACAACAATAGGCACAGGATTCGCTTTCAGACGTGCTCTCATCTGATCAACCACTTTGAAAAAATTTGCACCAGTACGGTCCATCTTATTCACAAAAGCCAAACGTGGAACTTTATGTTTAGTAGCTTGACGCCAAACAGTTTCAGATTGCGGCTGAACGCCACCCACTGCACAGTAAACCATAACCGCGCCATCCAGCACGCGCATTGAGCGCTCTACTTCAATCGTAAAGTCAACGTGACCCGGAGTATCAATAATATTAATTCGATGATCCGGGCGAGAGAAGTCCATACCCTTCCAGAAACAGGTAACAGCTGATGAAGTAATCGTAATGCCACGCTCTTGTTCTTGCTCCATCCAGTCCGTTGTAGCTGCACCATTATGAACCTCACCAATTTTGTGAGTAACGCCCGTATAAAAAAGGATACGTTCAGATGTTGTAGTTTTACCAGCATCAATATGTGCACTAATACCGATATTACGGTAGCGTTGAATGGGGGTTTTACGAGCCACGGTTATTACCTTTGCTTAAATATTATCACTTAAAATTCTTAATGAAGAGCTTATAAAAAACGAATGTACCTTTTATGAAAAAAGATACATTTATTAATTAAAATCTAAAATGCGAGAACGCTTTATTAGCCTCTGCCATACGATGAACCTCTTCACGCTTCTTCATCGCAGAGCCACGACCTTCAGAAGCCTCAATCAACTCAGCCGCCAAACGCAAGCCCATTGATTTTTCACCACGCTTACGCGCAGCATCACGCAACCAACGCATCGCCAAAGCACTACGGCGGCTCGGACGAACCTCTACTGGCACTTGATAGTTGGCACCACCAACACGGCGACTCTTAACCTCAACCAGCGGACGCAGGTTTGTTAACGCCAAAGTAAATACTTCTAAAGCATCTTTGCTAGTCTTACCAGTTACCTGATCAAACGCGCCGTATAAAATACGCTCAGCAACAGATTTTTTACCGCCTGTCATCAGTACATTTACAAATTTAGACACTTCAGTGCTACCAAATTTAGGATCTGGCAAAATGTGGCGCTTGGGAACTTCTCTACGTCTTGGCATACTATTCTCAATTCTCTTTGTATATATTTTAGTCGGCAACAGCGCTGACAAGGCTATTTCAAGCCGCCTTAATTAACCGCTAATTATTTAGCTGCTTTACCTTCTTTAGGACGTTTAGCACCGTATTTAGAACGTGATTGTTTACGGTCTTTAACACCAGCCGTATCCAAACTACCACGCACCATATGGTAACGCACACCTGGCAAGTCTTTTACACGACCGCCGCGCAGCAATACCACGCTATGCTCTTGCAAGTTATGGCCTTCACCACCAATGTAGCTAATTACTTCGTAGCCATTGGTTAAGCGCACCTTGGCAACTTTACGTAATGCAGAGTTAGGCTTTTTAGGCGTTGTGGTGTAAACACGTGTACATACACCGCGTTTTTGTGGGCAAGATTCAAGTGCAGGCACTTTACTTTTTGTAACCACTTTAGCGCGTGGCTTACGTATTAACTGATTGATGGTTGGCATTGCCTATAACCTCTATAAAAAATTTCTTATCTGCATCCAAAAATGCTTGTTCATAAAATTTAGCCAACAAACTAACTATAACTTTGACCATAAGTCAGTTACAGCATGGCTAATCTAGAAAACCGAGTATTCTATTTAGCACGAGTGAATGTGTCAAGATAAAATTTATCTTGACACATTTTTACTGCACTTAATTTAAAACGCTTAGTTTACTCAGCTGGTGTTTCTACTATTGTTGTTTCAGCGTCTGCTTCGGTCGAATCAGCAAACAATGCTTCTGCAGCTGCAATTTGGGCGGAAGGAGTTGCTGGCGTTAAAGCTGCAACTGCCGCACGCTTACGTGCCTCATGATAAGCCAGACCAGTACCTGCTGGAATCAGTCGACCAACAATCACGTTTTCCTTCAGGCCACGCAATTCATCACGTTTACCTAAAATTGCCGCTTCTGTTAATACACGAGTTGTTTCTTGGAACGATGCCGCAGAAATAAACGAATCCGTTGAAAGCGATGCTTTAGTAATACCTAATAGCACGTATTCAAATGTTGCCGGACGTTTATCTAACGCAATCACTCTTTCATTCTCAGCTAACAAATCAGCACGCTCAACTTGTTCACCCAAGATAAAGCTTGTATCACCCGCATCTGAAATACGAACACGACGTAACATTTGACGCACAATCACTTCAATGTGTTTGTCATTGATCTTAACGCCTTGCAAGCGATAAACATCTTGCACTTCATCAATAACATAACGCGCCAAAGCTTCACGGCCTTGTAAACGTAAAATATCTTGCGGATCAGCTGGGCCGTCAACAATACTTTCACCTTTAGTCACTACTTGACCGTCATGCGTGGTGACGTGCTTATCCTTGAGAATCAAGAACTCATGTGCGATACCGTCTAAATCGGTAATCACCAAACGTTGTTTACCCTTTGTATCCTTACCGAATGAAACAGTACCGGTCACTTCAGCCAACATACCAGCATCTTTTGGTGAACGTGCTTCAAACAATTCTGCTACGCGTGGTAAACCACCGGTAATATCACGTGTTTTAGATGATTCTTGTGGAATACGTGCAATTACTTCACCCACACCCACTTCCTGACCATCTTTAACCGTAATAATGCAACTCAATTGGAATGTCACGTTTACAGGCAAATCGCTACCGGCAATTTTCACTTCTATGCCATTAGCATCGAGTAATTTAACTTGTGGACGCAAACCTTTGGTTTGACCCGCACGTTGTTTAGGATCGATAACCACCAATGATGACAGACCTGTTACGTCATCAATTTGTTTAGCTACAGTGATACCCTCTTCAACGTTCTCAAACTTAATGAAACCTGCATATTCCGTAATAATTGGACGGGTATGTGGATCCCATGTTGCCAACACTTGACCAGCTTTAACTGTTTTACCATCGGTAACAGTTAATGTTGCACCGTACGGCACTTTATGACGCTCACGCTCACGACCATTTTCATCAGCAATAATCACTTCACCATTACGTGAAATAACGATTTGCTCATTGCGGTTATTTGTTACGTAACGCATGGTAGAAGTAAAGCTCAATACGCCGTTTGATTTACTCTCAACTGACGATACAGATGCTGCACGCGATACCGCACCACCGATGTGGAAAGTACGCATCGTTAACTGTGTACCAGGCTCACCGATTGATTGCGCTGCAATCACACCGACTGCCTCACCCATGCTGATTAACTTACCGCGACCTAAGTCACGACCGTAACATTTTGCACAAATACCATAGCGTGTATCGCAAGTTAATGCTGTACGCACTTTCACTTCATCGATACCTAATGCGTCGATTTTCTCAACCTCATCCTCACCCAACAAGGTACCAGCCGCGTAAACCACAGCCTGTGTTTCAGGATGCAGAATATCAAACACGGTTGTACGACCCAAAATACGATCATGCAATGGCTCAACCACTTCACCGCCTTTAACTAACGCCTTAGTTACCAAACCTTCAGTTGTGCCGCAATCGTGCTCTGTGACCACCAAATCTTGCGTTACATCCACTAAACGACGTGTTAAGTAACCAGAGTTAGCTGTTTTCAATGCCGTATCAGCCAAGCCTTTACGTGCACCATGCGTAGAAATAAAGTATTGCAACACGTTAAGCCCATCACGGAAGTTGGCCTTAATCGGCGTTTCAATAATAGAACCATCCGGTTTCGCCATCAAACCGCGCATACCAGCTAGCTGACGAACCTGTGCCGCAGAACCACGCGCGCCAGAGTCGGCCATCATGTAAATCGCATTGAATGACTCTTGCTTAAGCGCTTTGCCGTCTTTATCTTTAGCTTGTTTACCGTTAGCGTCTAACACAGCTTCTTCACGCAATTGTTTCATCATGGCATCAGCCACTTTGTCACCTGCACGACCCCAGATATCCACTACTTTATTGTAGCGCTCACCTTGAGTCACCAAACCTGAAACGTATTGGTCTTCGATCTCTTTTACTTCGCTCTCAGCAGCCGCAATTAGCTGTGTCTTTTCTGGCGGAACAAGCATGTCATTGATTGAAATAGAAATACCCGCTTTAGTTGCGTAGGTATAACCTGTGTACATCAATTTATCCGCAAAAATCACCGTATCGCGAATACCCACTTTACGGAAAGATGCATTGATTAATTTTGAAATTTCTTTCTTTTTCAATGCTTTATCAATAAAGCTGAATGGCAAACCTGCTGGCAGAATTTCTGACAACAAAGCACGACCTACAGTTGTTTCGTAACGAGTTATTTTTTCAGTTTTAACGCCGTCTAAATCAACATCAAACTCTTTAATACGCACGGTAATTTTAGCGTGCAAATCAATTAAGTTTTGGTCGAATACGCGCTGCACTTCTTTCACGTCGCTAAAACGCATGCCTTCACCACGTGCAGCAATTTTGTCGCGCGTCATGTAGTAAAGACCCAACACGATATCTTGTGAAGGCACAATAATCGGCTCACCGTTTGCTGGTGATAGCACGTTATTTGAAGCCAGCATTAAAGTGCGTGCTTCCATTTGCGCTTCCAAGCTCAATGGAACGTGTACAGCCATTTGGTCACCGTCAAAGTCGGCGTTGAATGCCGCACAAACTAACGGATGCAACTGAATCGCTTTACCTTCGATCAAGATAGGTTCAAACGCTTGAATACCCAAGCGGTGCAATGTAGGTGCACGGTTCAATAGTACCGGATGCTCACGAATCACGTCTTCCAGGATATCCCAAACCTCTGGTCCTTCTTCTTCAACTTTTTTCTTCGCCGCTTTAATCGTTGTTGCTAAACCTAATACTTCCAATTTATGGAAAATGAATGGTTTGAACAATTCCAAAGCCATCTTTTTCGGCAAACCGCACTGATGCAGTTTCAAAGTCGGGCCAACCACAATCACTGAACGGCCAGAATAATCCACACGCTTACCAAGCAAGTTTTGACGGAAACGACCGCCTTTACCTTTAATCATGTCAGCCAATGATTTCAATGGGCGCTTGTTGGCGCCAGTCATCACTTTACCGCGACGACCGTTGTCTAACAGTGAATCCACCGCTTCTTGCAGCATACGTTTTTCGTTACGTACGATGATTTCAGGTGCTTTTAGCTCCAACAGTCTTTTCAAGCGGTTGTTACGGTTAATCACTCGACGATACAGATCGTTCAAGTCAGACGTTGCAAAACGGCCGCCATCCAATGGTACTAATGGACGTAGTTCTGGCGGCAATACTGGCAAGATTTCAAGAATCATCCATTCTGGTTTGATACCAGATTTTTGGAATGCTTCTAATACTTTTAAGCGTTTAGCGATTTTCTTGATTTTCGCTTCTGAGCCTGTCGCGCCTAAGTCAGCACGCAATGTCTCGATTTCGCTATGGATGTTCATCGTACGTAATAATTCACGCACAGCTTCAGCACCCATTACCGCATTAAACTCATCGCCATATTCTTCCACTTTGGCAATGTAGTCATCTTCTGTCAGCAATTGACCGCGTGTAAGTGGCGTCATGCCTGGATCAACGACGATAAATGCTTCAAAGTACAATACGCGCTCAATATCACGCAAAGCGATATCCAGCACCATGCCTAAACGGCTTGGTAATGATTTTAAGAACCAGATATGCGCAACTGGCGAAGCCAATTCAATATGGCCCATACGTTCGCGACGTACTTTAGATAGAGTTACCTCTACGCCACACTTCTCGCAAATCACACCGCGGTGTTTTAAGCGCTTGTATTTACCGCATAAGCACTCGTAATCTTTGATAGGGCCAAAGATTTTTGAGCAGAATAAGCCGTCACGTTCTGGTTTAAAAGTACGATAGTTAATGGTTTCTGGTTTTTTTTACTTCGCCATATGACCATGAACGGATTTTTTCAGGTGAAGCCAACGCGATTTTAATCGCGTCGAACTCTTCTTCTTTGGTTACCTGTTTAAATAAGTCTAATAGAGCTTTCAAGTCTGTTCTCCTTAGTTTCTGTCTAGGTCAATGTCGATAGCAAGTGAACGAATTTCTTTCACTAACACGTTAAATGATTCCGGCATACCCGCATCAATTTTGTGTTCGCCTTTAACAATATTTTCATACACTTTGGTACGACCATTCACGTCATCCGATTTCACTGTCAACATTTCTTGCAGTGTGTATGAAGCGCCATAAGCCTCTAGTGCCCAAACCTCCATCTCACCAAAACGCTGACCACCGAACTGTGCTTTACCGCCTAATGGTTGTTGTGTCACCAATGAATATGGACCTGTAGAACGCGCATGCATTTTGTCATCCACCAAGTGATGCAATTTCAACACGTGCATATAACCAACCGTCACAGGACGCTCAAACGCATCGCCCGTACGACCATCAAACAATTTCACCTGTGTTTTACCCGCAGAGAACTGCAATTGTTTAGTACGCGCATCATCATCCGGGAATGCTAGATCTAGCATTGCCTTAATATCAGATTCTGCTGCGCCATCGAATACTGGCGTTGCAAATGGAACTCCTGATTTTAAGTTACGTGCGAGCTCTAAAATCTCAACATCTGTGTAAGATTTGATGTCTTCTTTTTTGCCAGTGCTGTCGTTGTAGATTTGTTCTAAGAATTTGCGAATTTCAGCCACTTTAACTTCTGACTCTAGCATTTCTTGAATACGTAAACCTAAACCTTTAGCAGCCCAGCCCAAATGTACCTCTAAAATCTGACCAATGTTCATCCGTGATGGAACGCCAAGCGGGTTCAACACAATGTCACATGGCGTACCGTCTGCCATATGCGGCATATCTTCAACTGGTACGATTTTTGAAATAACACCCTTGTTACCGTGACGACCCGCCATTTTGTCGCCTGGTTGAATACGACGTTTAACAGCTAAATAAACCTTAACCATTTTTTGCACGCCAGGTGGCAATTCGTCACCTTGTGTCAATTTACGTTTTTTCTCATTAAAGCGATTATCAAACTCAACACGCGCTTGACTCAAGCTGTCTTTCAACTGCTCTAATTGACGCGCCGCTTCTTCATCACTTAAACGAATATCAAACCAGTCATAACGACCCACAGACTCTAAATATTCAGCAGAGAGTGTTTCGCCTTTTTTCAGCTTGTTAGGGCCACCAGTTGCAACCTTACCTTCAATCAAACGACGAATACGACCGAACGCATCATCTTCCACAATACGCATCTGGTCAGCCAAATCAGTTTTGTAGTGATTCAATTGGTCATCAATAATTTGTTGCGCACGTGAATCGCGATCAATACCTTCACGTGTAAACACTTGCACATCAATTACCGTGCCGCTCATGCCAGATGGCACGCGCAATGAAGTGTCTTTAACATCAGACGCTTTTTCACCGAAAATCGCACGTAACAATTTCTCTTCTGGTGTCAGTTGCGTTTCGCCTTTTGGTGTCACTTTACCAACCAATACATCGCCTGCTTCCACTTCAGCACCGATATAGATAATGCCAGATTCATCCAAACGGCCCAACATGCGCTCGCTTAAATTAGAAATATCTTGCGTAATTTCTTCTGCACCTAACTTGGTATCACGCGCAACAACCGATAGCTCTTCAATATGAATTGAAGTGTAACGGTCATCAGCAACTACACGCTCAGAAATCAAAATCGAGTCTTCGTAGTTATAACCATTCCATGGCATAAAGCCGACTAGCATGTTTTGACCTAAAGCCAATTCACCCATGTCAGTTGATGCGCCATCAGCAATAATATCGCCGCGTGATAATTTATCGCCAATATTCACCAACGGACGTTGGTTAATATTCGTGTTTTGGTTTGACCGCGTATATTTAGTTAAGTTGTAAATATCTACACCAACTTCACCCGCTTTTGCTTCATCATCGTTAACACGAATCACAACACGGCCAGAATCGACGTAATCGACAACACCGCCGCGACGCGCTTGCACAGTTGTGCCAGAGTCAATCGCTACCGTACGCTCAATACCAGTACCTACCACGGCTTTTTCAGCACGTAAACAAGGCACAGCTTGACGTTGCATGTTGGCACCCATCAATGCACGGTTCGCGTCATCGTGTTCCAGGAATGGAATCAATGAAGCTGCTACAGATACAATTTGACCTGGCGCAACGTCCATATATTGCACGCGATCTGGCTGCGTCATGGTAAATTCGTTGTGATAACGTGAAGAAATCAAGTCATCAGTAAATACATTTTTGGCGTCCATTTCAGTGTTTGCTTGCGCAATCATGAACTGGCTTTCTTCAATCGCTGATAAATAATCAATCGTGTCAGATACTTTATTGCCTTCCACACGGCGATAAGGCGTTTCCAGGAAACCATATTGGTTAGTACGCGCATACAAAGCCAGCGAGTTGATCAAACCAATGTTTGGACCCTCCGGTGTTTCAATCGGACATACACGACCATAATGCGTTGAGTGAACGTCACGTACTTCAAAACCTGCGCGCTCACGTGTCAAACCGCCTGGGCCTAATGCAGAAATACGGCGTTTATACGTAATTTCTGACAATGGATTGGTTTGATCCATAAACTGTGACAATTGGCTTGAGCCAAAGAATTCACGGATCGCACTTGAAACTGGTTTTGCATTGATTAAATCATGCGGCATCAAGTTATCAGACTCAGCCTGGCTTAAACGCTCTTTAACAGCACGCTCAACACGCACCAAGCCAGCACGGAATTGGTTTTCTGCCAACTCACCTACTGAACGGATACGACGATTACCTAAATGATCGATATCATCGATCTCACCACGACCATTGCGCAACTCTAACAACACGCCGACAACCGCTAAAATATCTTCATTCGATAAGATATTGGCGCCTTCATCTCCTTGCGCACCAACACTCTCGTAAAAGGCGCGCATCCAGTTTGCACTACGCTCTTCCTGTTTGTTTGGATAAGCGCGACGGTTAAATTTCATGCGGCCGACCACTGACAGATCGTAGCGATCTTCATTAAAGAACAAACCTTTAAATAAAGCCTCAACTGCATCCTCTGTGGGTGGCTCACCTGGGCGCATCATGCGATAAATCGCCACTTTTGCACTGTATTGGTCAGGGATTTCATCGATACGCAAAGTTTGCGAAATAAAATCACCATGATCTAAATCATTGGTATATAAAGTCTTAATTTCAGTTACTTTTGCTTCAATCAATTTTTCGATTAAAGCTTCAGTGACTTCATCATTGGCATTGGCTACTACTTCGCCTGTTTCTGTATCAATGATGTTATTGGCAATCGCGCGACCCAAAATAAAGTCAGTCGGCACTGCAATTTTTGTTACACCCGCTTTTTCAATATCACGGATATGCTTAACGGTAATACGCTTATCTTTAGCAACTAAAATTTCACCTGTTTTATCGGCAATATCAAATTTAGCCACTTCGCCACGTAAACGATCAGCAACCAAAGTAAATTCCACACCTTTAGGGCCAACATGGAAGGTATCTGTATCGTTAAATGTTTGTAGAATCTGTTCTGGCGTGTAACCCAATGCTTTAAGTAAAATGGTTACAGGCATTTTACGGCGACGGTCAACGCGGAAATATAGGTAATCTTTAGGGTCGAACTCAAAGTCTAACCATGAACCACGGTAAGGAATAATACGTGCTGAAAACAGCAATTTACCGGATGAATGCGTTTTACCACGGTCATGCTCAAAGAACACGCCTGGACTACGATGTAATTGCGAAACAATCACACGCTCAGTACCGTTAATCACGAATGAGCCATTTTCAGTCATCAAAGGCAATTCGCCCATGTAGACTTCTTGCTCTTTCACTTCCTTCACAGTCGGCTTAGAAGCCTCTTTATCCATGATGGTTAAGCGCACTTTAACGCGCAATGGCGCAGCGTAGGTTAAACCACGTTGTTGACATTCTTTCACGTCAAATGGCTCAGCGCCTAGTTGATAGCTAACATAATCCAAACGTGCATTGCCAGAATGGCTGACAATAGGGAATACAGAGCTAAAAGTAGACTCCAATCCATTATTGGCGCGTTTGTCTGCTGGAATTTCAGCTTGTAAAAATGCTTTGTAAGACTCTAACTGCATCGCGAGCAAGTAAGGAATCTCTTGCACACTTTCACGTTTGGCAAAGCTTTTGCGAATGCGTTTTTTTTCGGTAAAGGAATAGCTCATAGCGTCTCCTGATATTTTGAGGGTAGAAGACAAAACACTTTCATCCATTTCAATGTTTTGATTTCTAACATCATTATTTTCAATGATTAGATTTTTAGTTAACGATTAAATTGAGGCAAAAAATCGTTACAATTTGTTACGCGTTACTTTTTTGAGTAGTAATACTTTGTTACAACTATCACTGCTTAAAAACGGCTAAGGCTGACGGTTTCCCGTCAGCCCAAGTACGTTCAAATCTTGCTATTACTTGATTTCGCCAGTCGCGCCAGCTTCAATCAATTTTTTCAATGCAGCATCAGCATCAGCTTTGCTTACACCTTCTTTAATTGCTTTTGGTGCGCCGTCAACTAAGTCTTTAGCTTCTTTCAAACCAAGCGCTGTTAATTCACGCACGGCTTTAATAACGCTAACTTTTTGGTCGCCAGCTGATACCAAGATTACGCTGAATTCAGTTTGCTCAGCCGCTGCAGCTGGAGCTGCGCCGCCTGCTGAAGCTGCAACAGCAACAGCTGCTGCTGAAACACCAAATTTTTCTTCGATTTCTGAGATTAAAGCTGTTAGCTCTAAAACTGTCATTTTACTTACTGCATCTAAAATATCTGCATTTGAAGTTGCCATTTTATTTATTTCCTAAAAATTAAATTATGTATCTGATTAAGTTAAGCTATTTGAAGCAGACCTAGTTACTTTAGGCTGCTTTAGCGTCACGAACCGCTGCGATTGCGCGTGCAAATTTAGTTGGTACTTCGTTAAGCGTGCGTGCCAATTTAGCAAGCAACTCTTCACGACTAAGCATTGATGCCAAGGCTTGAACGCCTGCAACATCTAGCAACTGATTTGGCACTGCACCTGCTTTAATCACAAACTTATCGTTTGTTTTAGCGAAGTCGTTTAACACTTTAGCGGCAGCAACCGGATCTTGGCTAATACCAAAAATCAGCGGACCAACCATGCCATTAGCAAGACCAGAAAACGCTGTGTTTTCAACTGCACGGCGCACTAAAGTATTTTTTAGCACACGCAGATAAACATCAGATTTTCTTGCATTTGCGCGTAGCGTAGTCATATCAGCCACGCCTGTACCGCGGTATTCTGCGATCACAATCACTTGAGCATTAGCTACTTGTTCGCTTACTTCAGCTACAACTGCTTTTTTCTCTGTAAGATTCAGACTCAAAGTCTTTTCTCCTTCCCGTTAAAATCTCCGTTTCATTTCTGAACCAGAATGAGTTTCTAAACAATGATCTAGAAACCATTTTACGGCGGCCTTAATCAGGGTTATTACTTAATATCCTGTCTCGGGTTACGCCATCTGCGTTGGTATTAACAAACTAAAAACAGAGGACTTTAAGAATTTAACACGCTTAAAATCACCCATTTTTGTTTACTGCAATTAAATCCGATTCGGATACCAACGGTCTTTGATGTTCTTGCTACCAACTCAATCATGCAGTTAAATAGCAAGCCCAAAGTTCTTTCAATGAGTAGCTTTCGCCACTCAATTATTGCTATGCAATAGTTGTTTGATCAACACGCACACCAGCACCCATTGTGCTAGATACAGAAACTTTCTTTAAAAACACGCCCTTACTTGCAGCAGGTTTAGCCTTGGCTAATGCGTCTAATAAAGCAGCTAAGTTACCTTGTAACTGATCAACCGTGAATGACGCACGACCAATTGTGCAATGAATGATGCCACCCTTGTCTGTACGATACTGCACTTGACCAGCTTTTGCGTTTTTAACCGCAGTCGCTGCATCAGGCGTTACCGTACCTACTTTTGGGTTTGGCATTAAGCCGCGAGGACCTAAAACTTGACCCAAAGTACCAACGATACGCATTGCATCTGGCGTAGCGATTGCCACGTCAAAGTCCAAGAAACCCGCTTTTACTTTTTCGGCTAAATCTTCAAAACCAACGAAATCAGCACCAGCTGCCTTAGCCGCTTCAGCTTGCGCACCCTGTGCAAACACAGCTACGCGCGTTACTTTACCTGTACCATTTGGCAACACTAAAGCGCCACGAACCAATTGGTCTGACTTACGTGCATCAATACCTAGATTCACAACAGTGTCGATTGACTCATTGAATTTTGCAGTCGCATTTTCTTTTACCAAAGTCAACGCTTCCGTTGCTGGGTACAGTTTATTGCGATCAATCTTTGCGCGAAGCGCATTAATACGTTTTGCCATGTTATGCACCCTCCACTTCAATACCCATACTACGTGCGCTGCCAGCAATAGTGCGCACTGCAGCATCCATGTCAGCCGCTGTTAAGTCAGGCATTTTAGTTGTTGCAATTTCTTCTGCTTGTTTGCGAGTAATTTTGCCAACTTTGTCTGTGTGTGGTTTTGGTGAACCTTTAGTGATATTCGCCGCTTTTTTGATTAAAATCGTTGCTGGCGGTGTTTTCATCACAAACGTGAAGCTCTTATCCGCAAACGCTGTAATCACGACAGGAATTGGCAAACCAGGCTCTACACCTTGTGTTGCAGCGTTAAACGCTTTACAGAATTCCATAATATTCAAACCGCGCTGACCCAATGCTGGGCCAACTGGAGGACTTGGGTTGGCTTTACCTGCAGGAATCTGCAGCTTAATGTAGCCAATGACTTTTTTTGCCATGGTATAACTCCTAATGTGGGTACAAACGCTTTAAAATCAAAGCTCCCCGTTGATAAATACTTCTTATAATTTACTACTTAAACTTTACTTCTATCCGACTAAACTTCTTTTTCGATTTGACTGAAATCCAATTCAACTGGTGTTGCGCGGCCGAAAATCACCACAGAAACACGTAGTTTACTTTTCTCATAGTTAATGTCTTCAACAGCACCTGAGAAATCTTTAAACGGTCCATCAATCACACGCACAACCTCACCTTTTTCAAAGGTCAGTTTTTGTGTTGGATTAGACTTACTGTCATCCATACGCTGTAAAATAATTTCAACTTCTTTGTCTTTGATTGGCGTAGGCTTTTGCGCGCTGCCTCCAATAAATGCCGTCACACGTGGCGTACTTTTAACCAGGTGCCAACTTTCATCAGACATATTCATTTGCACCAATACATAGCCCGGATACAAACGACGCTCTGTAATAGATTTTTGACCCGACTTCATTTCAATCACTTCTTCAACTGGTACCAAAATATCACCAAATTGATCTTGCAGGCCAGAACGTGCAATACGCTCCTCAATACCCGCTTTTACTGATTTTTCCATACCGGAAAAAGCTTGGACTGCATACCAACGCATACTCATTAAGCACTCCGTCCCATTAACCATTGCACCATATAAGCAAACCCAATATCTACCACAGCCAAGAAAGCCGCCATCACCAGCACCAACAGAAATACCGCAACGGTAGTTTGTATAGTTTCTTTTCTGGTAGGCCAGACTACTTTTTTAGCCTCTGCAATCGACTCACCAATAAATCCCAGCGAAGTTTGACCTTGAGCCGTCGTCCATAAAACAGTAACAGCCGCAGCAAAACCTGCTAAAACAGCAAGAATCCGCAGCACAAGCGCCTTATCTGCAAGCAGGTAAAAGCCGGCGATACCAGCCGCCAACAGCAATGCAGATAACACCAGCTTAATTTTGTCTATCATGTTTTATAGTCTTAACTTTTAATTCGCTTAACTTACTAAGCTTTTACATAAATGATGCTACATTAAATATGGCAGGCCAAGAGGGCCTCGAACCCCCAACCCTCGGTTTTGGAGACCGATACTCTACCAATTGAGCTATTGGCCTATTTAACTTTTTACTCTTACTAAAACCACAAAAACTACGCTGAGTTGTTAGCGTAGTTTTTTCTTTAAAACCTAACTATTCAATAATCTTAGCAACCACACCTGCACCAACAGTACGGCCACCTTCACGAATCGCGAAGCGTAATCCATCTTCCATCGCGATTGGTGCAATCAGTTGCACAGTGATTGATACGTTATCACCTGGCATTACCATTTCTGTACCTGCTGGCAATTCAACCGCGCCTGTTACGTCTGTCGTACGGAAGTAGAATTGTGGACGGTAGCCGTTGAAGAATGGTGTGTGACGACCGCCTTCATCTTTACCTAGCACG
>Ga0160184_110939_pt1 | contig 16882 bp, 18 predicted proteins | sample met14sa_2_FD_114924 | JGI IMG/M metagenome (GOLD analysis project Ga0160184, IMG submission 114924) | Synthetic bacterial communities of pure cultures from sediment of Lake Washington, USA, under high oxygen condition - MT... | ecosystem: Engineered > Modeled > Simulated communities (microbial......
CGTTATTTGCTTATAAAAATCATCTGGATCGATGACAGAAATTAACCTGACTAGCCGTTCAACCATTCCATATAAAGTTGTACGCCTTGCTCGACGGTTTGGAACGAATGTTTGCAACCAGCGGCGCGTAATTTATCCAGATTGGCTTCGGTGAAGCTTTGGTAGCAGCCTTTCAGGTGCTCGGGGAAGGGAATATATTTGATATGGCCGCGCTGGTGAAATTTGATCACCGCATTGGCTACGTCATTAAAGGTCTGGCTACGACCCGTGCCACAGTTGTAGATGCCGGACACTTGCGGGTTATCCAGAAACCAAAGATTAATATCTACCACATCGCCGACATAAACAAAATCTCGGCGCTGCTCGCCGTTGCCGTAACCGTCGCAACCTTCGAATAAGCGTAATTCGTCGGAATCTTTGATCTGGTTATTCAAATGAAAGGCTACGCTGGCCATACTGCCTTTGTGGGCTTCGCGCGGACCGTAGACATTGAAGTAGCGTAAACCCACCACTTGCGCGGTCAATTTTTGCTGTCTGCGCAAATATTGGTCGAACTGAAACTTGGAATAACCGTAGACATTCAGCGGACCTTCATAAGCCAGTTCTTCCTTGAAGGTTAAATCGGCACCGTAAGTAGCGGCGCTGGAGGCGTAAATAAACGGGATTTTATGGCTTTGGCAATAATGAAACAGCGTTTTGCTGTATTCATAATTATTGTCCATCATGTAACGGCCGTCCCACTCTGTCGTGCTGGAACAGGCGCCCTGATGAAATATGGCTTCTATCGCTTCGGCATGGAAAGCACCTTGTTGCAGTCGTTCCAAAAAGGTGCTTCTGTCCAGATAATCCGCTATCTTGCACTCGACCAAATTCCGGTATTTGATACCGTTGGTCAAATGGTCGACGACCAAAATATCATCATAACCGCGGGCATTCAGGCCCAATACCAGATTGCTGCCGATGAAGCCAGCGCCACCGGTTACGATGATCACGGTTTTACTCGGCTACCACTTTTACCGGCAGCGTAATAACGACGTCGGTATGCAGATTGATAGCAATGTCGTATTCGCCGATGTTACGGATGACGCCGTTTGGCATACGGATTTCGTGCTTCTCAACTTTTACGCCGGCAGCGGTAATGGCATCAGCAACGTTTTGTGTACCAACAGAACCGAACAAACGGCCTTCGTCGCCGGTTTTGTGGGCAATGGATACGTTCAATTTGCTGATTGCTTCGCCGCGAGCAGTTGCAGCAGCCAATTTTTCAGCCGCTTGTTTTTCCAGCTCGGCGCGACGCTCTTCAAACTCTCTGATTTTCTTGGGCGTAGCAGGCACTGCTTTGCCTTGCGGGATCAAATAGTTTCTGCCGTAACCCGCTTTGATGGTTACTTTATCGCCCAGGTTACCCAGATTGGCGGTTTTTTCCAGAAGAATGACTTCCATCGTTTTCTACCTCTTAGATCGACTTGATTGTCGAAAAATCGGGAGCTTACGCTCCATTTGGTTTTAGTTTATTTCGTAAGTCCAGCCAGGTGTCAGTCAGTCCGCATAACACGATCACCACCATCACATGCGGGATCAACATCAATGTGACATATAAAAAAGGCACCATGAAACGACTACCCTTCATCACCGAGAACGCCGCGTGCAACACTGCGGTGCCTATCATTGTGTAGGTCACCAGCAGCACCAGTAGCACGTTCCAACAAAGTTCCGCGGTTTTACCGGAAGTCAGCATGGCTACTCCGGCCACCAACAAGGTGCCTAATGTCAGATGCACATGCCCTTTCAACGCCAAAAACTCGGCTCTGAAACCGCCCGGGTTGTATAGCGCTGCTTGCCACCATCTGGCCAAAAACAAACCGAACAGCAAGCCGTAAACGCTGCCTGCCGCGGCAACTCCGGACATGAAATGCGCCAACAATTCTGCAGACTGCCTAATTTGCTCAAGCGGCACATCGGTTTTGCCTTCAAGCATGGGCTGCAGCATAAAGCTCAACACTTCGCGCCAAAGCTGTACCGGTTGGTCCTGAATCATGTAAATACCCAGTACCACCGCCACACCCAGCAACACGGCAATTTCAATTGCCAGTGTCAGATAACGGCCTTCGCGCAGTACTATCGAAATCAGCCAAACCGGTAGCCAAAAGGCCAGACCGTAAAGCAATGCGTACTGGTAATTACCGATCAATAAGGTGCTTAATACGGCGGCAGCCAGACATGAGCACATGAGCACATACAAGCCTTCGCTAGCCCCACGCCTCAATGTTACCAATGAGACAGCGGCTGAACTTACGATACTGACAGGAGGAAACAGCAGCGATAGCAAGGCCAGACTGGATGCGACCGTCATGGCCTGCATCCGTCCTTTCATAATGAAAGTGGCCAGAAATTGCACGCGCTACGCCCCCCGTGCTAAATCACTTGTGTGCGTCGCAGAACGGCAACAAAGCCAGGAAACGCGCTTGTTTAATAGCGGAAGTCAGCTGTCTTTGATATTTCGCACTGGTACCGGTAATGCGGCTAGGAATGATTTTGCCGGTTTCGGTAACGTACTCGCTCAATAAATCCAGATCTTTATAATCGATTTTGATCGCGTCTTCGCCGCTAAAACGGCAACCTTTTTTGCGTCTAATGTTGTTACGTGCCATCACAATTCTCTTGGTTCAATGTTGATTATTCGGAATCCGCTGCGACTTCAGTCTCAACGACTTCTACTTCAGCTTCTTCGGTTTCTTCTTCGACTTCTTCCTTAACTCGGCTACCGGCTTTTTGACCGTCGTTACCGCTGACAGCAATCGCGGAAGGCTCGGTTACGGCCGCTTTTTGCGCCAGAGTTTGGCTACGCAGAATGGCGTCGTTGAAACGAAAACCGCTTTCCAGTTCTTCAAGAGTGGCTTGATCGCATTCGATGTTCATCAACACGTAGTGTGCTTTATGAATTTTTTGATAGGGTAAGCCAAATGTCTACGGCCCCAATCTTCCAAACGGTGAATTTTGCCTGCGGCTTCTTCAACGGTGGATTTATAACGCTCTATCATAGCCGGCACCTGAGCACTTTGGTCAGGGTGGACTAAGAAGACAATTTCATAATGTCGCATGATTTCTCCTTACGGGTTTAAAAGCCTCCCATCCGCTTGAACAGTGAGGCAAGGGGTGGGGATAAATTCCCCAAAAAGCTGGGCATTATAGAAATAGGCGCTGTTTTTGCAAAGCAATTTTTCAACAGCGCCTAAAGTTGACTAGGCAAACAGACTCAATAAGCCATTACTGGCGATGGCACGGCCTGCTTCAATTTCTTCGAGCATAGTGTTGGAGGGCTCGGTTGCCGCACTATCGGAATGGCCTTGGCTTTGACTATTGCCACCGCGATTTTGCTCGCCGGCCATTTGGAAGGACTCGCGTCCAGACCGTTGTTCTGATTGTTGCTGGGAAACATTAACATCCGCCAAATTCAAGTTTTGCCCACCCAACATTTCCCGCAACTTGGGGATTGCCGCTTCAATGGCGTCCCTGACCGCCGCGTGCTGGGCGGTGAAGACCACATTGGCTTGATCTTGATTGACATCGATCTTGATGGAAATAGGGCCGAGATGCTCAGGATTCAGGCGAATTTCAGCGGAAGGCACCGCTTGTTTATGCATCCACAACAATTTTTCGCCCAGCTCGGTGTTCCATTCCGGATGAGTCAAATGTTTTTCTATCGTCGGCGCTGACGTTTGCCCGACGCTATTTACCGATTTATTCAGCTGGTTGATGTCGGCCGTCATTCTCGATAACCCCATATCAGCCTCGCTACCGCCAATTTGCTGTTTCGGCACATCGCGCTGCTCGGTTTGAAAAGTATCAGCCGCGCTGTCTTGCGCAAATTGCGGGGACGCGCCGTCTTCGGCGGCCAGGGTTTTGGCAAAACCGCTCTCCGCTACCATCGTCTTCCGCCCTTCATCAGCGCCACTCAATGCCGTCAACGCCTCTTTTTTTGGCATCCATACCCAACAGCTCCGGATTGTTTTTGATGGCAGACATCGCCTCGCTGGTTACTACCGCTGATTTCAGCGCGTCGTTAACAACACTCACGCTATCCGCCACCGGCAAGGGCTGAGCTTGCGTGCTTACGTAGATCGCAGCATTCACCGCCTGCTCATCATGTGCAGCCTCGATATTTTCCGTCACTATATCGGCAAGATTCTCTTGATCGGCCGATGCAACCGGTAAAACCGGAGCTTGCGGCGCGGCACCGGTGGCCTCCAAGCCTTGCAAGTATTGCAAAACATCCGCTAAGGCTTGCATGGTATCGTCGAGATTAATATCCTGATCAAGTTTGGTTGCCGTCGGCAAACTCTTGCCGAATAGAGCGGTAAAATCCTGCAAGCTTTGACTGTTCAGAGCATCCGTCCCCAATCCGCCCAGCTGCTGTAAATTCGCCAAGCCGGCGTCACCGGCCGCCCCTTTACTCAATAAACTGTTTTGCAATTGTGCCAGCTGCTCAAGCAGCGTCGCCGAAAACACGCCAGCACCACCACCTTCGCCCAATAGAGCTGTCGTCGCAGCACCGGCGCTATCGGCAGAGGCTAATAGAGACAGCGGATTTAAACCTTGGATATTCATGGCATTTCTCCTGACATTTTTATTTAATCAAGCACTTCCCGTGCCATCCTTGCGTCCTGATCGCGCCGCCCGGTCGTCTTGCTCGGCCTGCTCGCGCTTTTGTTCGACTTTCATTTCTTCAATCAAAGCCAGCTCACTGACTTTTTGCAAACTTTTGGTACGTTGATGCGCCTCTTCCCAGCGCTTACGGGCCCGCTGCACCTCGCGCTCATGGTTGCTTACCGTCTGCTGCTGGCTTTCAATAGCCTGATCGAGCTTATCGGCAAAAGCCCTGAATTCCATCAACTGACTGATGTTGATCCCCGCCTGCTGTCTGACGGCGAACTTACCTGAATAATCCAAACGGTAACTTTGTAAATTTTCCAGCTGGGCCTGCTGCTCTTGCAGTTTTTGCTGACAGATACCCAAAGCCTGCAAAGCGTCATGTTCCTGACGCGCATGCAAGTCGATAATGACTTTCAGTCGTTGCGACTTTTTCATCAGCTAGCCAACAATTGCGCCAACTCGCTCAGACTCCGGCTCAAGTCCACCGATTCGTCCATGCTTTGTTGTAGAAAATCCATGATCGCCGGATTTTTTTCTATCGCTTTATCGATGCGCGGATCGGCTCCCGGCCGATAAGCACCGACGCTAATCAAATCCTTGTTCTGTTGATAGATGGAATACAAACGCCGCAAATCGCGCGCCATTTGCAGATGTTCCGGTTCTATGATGTCCGGCATCACCCGGCTGATCGAGGCTTCAATATCGATTGCCGGATAGTGCCCCGACTCCGCCAACGAGCGCGACAGCACCACATGGCCGTCCAGCACCCCCCGCGCCGCATCGGCAATCGGATCGTTGGTATCGTCGCCTTCCGCCAATACCGTATAAAACGCGGTAATCGAACCGCCGCCTTCGTCGCCGTTTCCGGCACGCTCCACCAACTGCGGTAATTTCGCAAACACCGAGGGTGGATAGCCCTTGGTCGCCGGCGGCTCGTCTATCGCCAAAGCGATTTCCCGATAAGCCTGGGCGTAACGAGTCAAAGAGTCCATCAGCAACAACACGTCCAGGCCCTGGTCACGAAAATACTCGGCAATACTGGTCGCCAGCAAGGCGCCGTGCACCCGCATCAGCGGCGAGTCGTCAGCCGGCGAGGCGACCACCACGGCTCTGCGCAAACCTTCTTCGCCAAGAATTTTCAACACAAATTCGTTGACCTCCCTGCCCCGCTCGCCGACCAATCCCACCACGACCACATCGGCATTGGTAAACTTGGTCATCATCCCCAACAACACGCTTTTACCCACGCCGGTGCCGGCAAACAAGCCCATGCGCTGTCCACGGCCGACGCTGAGAATGGCGTTGATCGCCCGCACACCAACATCCAACGCCTCGCGGATCGGTTTGCGGCTGAGTGGATTGATGGTAACGCCGGATAAAGAGACCTTGGCATCGGTATCCAGCGGCCCCTTACTATCCAAGGGCTTGCCGGCACCGTCTAGCACCCGGCCCAATAAACCAAAACCGACGCTGGCCAGACTGTTCTTGCCCATGGGAATGACACGGCAGCCCGGTTCCAGGCCGTGCGTATCGCCGGTCGGCATCAAAAATAAGCGGGATCCGCCAAAACCGACGACCTCAGCCGTGATGATCTTGCCGGATTTGGTAATTACTTGACACAATGAACCGATTGCCGCCCGGCAACCTTCCGCTTCCAGGGTTAAGCCCACCATCCGCGACAATTTGCCTTCGACCACCAATTCCAGCGGGTCCGCAGCCAATCTTTCCCGATACGGCTGCAAGCGCGCCAGCCACAAGTCGGAACGGTCGGCACTGGGAATCATCGCCCAAAATCCTCACGCCGCTCGCCGCCCAATACGGTGGCGATCACGGCGGCTACCCGGCTTTCGACGCTGGCATCGATTCTGGACATTTCGGTTTCAACGGTGCAGCCGCCACGGCTCAACAAGGGATTTTCCTGTAAGCGCCAAGGCGGCATATTTTCATCGAGTTTTAACGCAGTACGCACCAAGGCCGCATCTTCGGGGTGCAAGTTGACGGTGACCTTCTGAGATGCCAGCGGCAAAGCATTGATCGCCTCCCTGACTACGCCGACGATCTCGCCGGGTTCTAACTTCAACTCCCGGCGAATCAATTGACTGGCAATCGCGATGGTTAATTTCACCAACTCCTGCTCGACCGACTCGTCGAGTTGTTTGAAGGGCTCGCTGAGCGCCTCCAGTAAATTGGCGAACTCGGCCGCCTGCTTTTGCAGCAAATGCACGCTTTCTTCATAGCCTTGTTTGCGCCCTGCTTCAAAACCTTCCTTTTGCCCGTCCGCATAACCTTGCTGCTTACCTTGTTCGAAGGCTTCTGCGTAGGCCTGCTTTTGAATTTCTTCAATCTGTTCCGCGGTCAAAACCTGGGTTACTTCCTCCAATTCGACGGCTTCGGAACGCGGGTTGCTGAAATCCTGCAGATTGGTCCAGCGATCCAGAGCCTGTAATTCAGACTCGGAAAACTTATTGCCCTTAGACGAACTCATCGCCACCGCCACCGCCACCCAAAGCTATTTCACCCGCATCGGACAAGCGTTTGGCTATCGCCAGAATATCTTTTTGCGCGGCCTCCACTTCGCTTAAGCGTGCAGGCGGTGCAGCTTCCAAGTCGTCACGCAACATTTCCGCCGCGCGTCTGGACATATTGGCAAACACTTTGTCGCGTAAACCGGTTTCCACGCCGCGCAGAGCCAACAGCAGCTGATCGGTGGACACTTCGCGCAACAGGGTTTGAATACCGCGATCATCGACATTGATCAAATCGCCGAACACAAACATTTTATCCTGGATGCGTTGGCCCAAATCGGCGTTGGCTTCGTTGATGTCTTGCATCATCGGATCGCTGATACCGCTTTCGATAAAGTTAAGGATATTGGCCGCCGCGTCGATACCGCCGATTTGCGAGGATTTGACGCCGTCGCTGCCGGTCAACTGTTTCTCCATGATGTCGTCCAACTCGCGCAAAGCGGCGGGCTGCACACCTTCTAAAGTAGCGATGCGCATCAAAATATCCGAACGCATGTTTTGCGGCAATAAGGTCATACGTCGGCGGCCTGATCGGCATCCAGCAACGACAAAATTATGGAAATGATTTGCGGATGTTCCAGACGAATCAAATCGGCGATGGACCGAGTATCCATCCATTTCAGCTGTTCGATACCCTTGCTGTTGGCGCCCAACAAAATCCGGTCGATGATGCTGCCGGCTTTATCCGCACCCAGCGCGTTGGTCAGCATATTACGAATGTATTCGTCGGAGTCCAGCCCCAGACCCGTTTCGTTTTTGATTTCGATGATGAATTCTTCCAGCACTTCATCAACCATGCCCGAGCTAATCGGTCCAAGCTGCGCCATGTTCGAACCGATCAATTGCACTTCTTTCGGTCCCATATGCCGCAATACCGAGGCTGCTCTATCCTGCCCCACCGCCAATAACAGCAGCGAAGCCCGTTGCGCATGCGTTAATTTCTCTTGCTCAGCCATCGTCTTTCAACCAGGTTTTGATCACTTGCGCGACCAATTTAGGATCTTCGTCTATGAGTTTTTGCACATATTCCAAACGTTTTTCATAGCTTTGCGGCGCTTCGAGTAACAATAAATCCTCCACGCCAGTGGTGATGGTGCGCACTTCGCCGGTTTCTTCATCCACCGACACCGCCACAGCCACCGGCTTGCCGGTCTCGTCGAAACGCACCACACCACCCGTCGCTTCCGCGATTGCTTTGGCTTGCTCAAGGGCTTCTAACTGTTCTTCCTTCGCCACCAAAGTGCGCAGGCCGGGACGCAATACCCCCATGATCAGCAACACCACCACTGCAACGGCGGCCAATTGTTTCAGCGCGCTGGCAAACCAGGGTTGTTGCCAGATGGGTTCGGAAGGGACTTCTTCCAGCGCATCGGGCAATCTAAACGCGACATTGGTGACCGTTACCTGATCGCCGCGGCTGTTATCATAACCCACTGCCTGTTTGACCAAGTCGCGAAGTTGATTCAGATCTTCTTGCGAGTAAGCCACTAAGGTCGCTTTACCGTCGGCTTGCACAACTTTTTTATCGTCCACCACTACCGCCACCGACAGGCGTCTTAAGGCACCTGTGGCCAGTCTAGTATGAGTAATGGTTTTATCCAGTTCGTAATTACGGGTCGCGGTTTTGTTGGACGAGCCGGAACCGGATTCTGCGGCAGCTTGTTTTTCCTGGCCACTAGCGACTTCAGGCGCGGTACCCGTGGGTGGGGGTTGATTGGATAAAGCGCCGGGCACACCTTGCACTTTGGATAAGGAGTTATTTTCTTCCTGAGTTTGCTCGCTACGCAGAGCAGGCAAATCCGGGTTAAACATTTCCTGGGTTTTTTCGGTGACGGTGAAATCGACGTCCGCGGAAATTTGCGCCCGCATGCCGTCGCCGCCTACCAGTGGCGTCAGGATGTTTTCGATTCGGCCACGTAGATGCTCTTCTATATTTTTCTTGTATTCGAACTGCTTGCTGGACAAGGACATATCTTCGCCGCCTTCCTTGCTGTTCAACAAGCGGCCTTTCTGATCCACGACCGTCACCTGACTGGCTTCCATCAATGGCACGCTGGAAGCGACCAAATGCACAATAGATTCGATTTGCTCTTTTTCCAGGGTGCGGCCTTGATAGAGCTCGACGACCACCGAGGCGCTGGGCTTTTTGCGTTCCCGGACAAATACCGATTGCACCGGAATAGCCAGCAGCACTTTTGCGGATTTGACGTTTTGAATGGTTTGAATCGTCAGGGCGATTTCGCCTTCCAACGCGCGCTGAAAGCGCATTTGTTCAACATTTTTGCTGGCGCCGAAGCCATTGTCTTTTTCCAGCAATTCATAGCCCAAGCTGGCACTGCGCGGCAAGCCTTGTGCGGCCAATTTTAATTTCAGTTCCCGCACACTATCGGCCGGCACCATGATCGCGCCGGAGCCGGTTTCGACCTTGTAATCGACATTTAACTTGCTCAGCGCATCGAGAATTTCCGCAGAATCTTTTTCCGCCACACCGGAAAACAGTAAATCGTAAGACGGGGCCTGCGACCACAACACCACCGCTACGCCTATAGCCACACTAAGAGCCAAACCCAACATCAAGCCGACCTGACGTGCCATCGGCATTTTGCTCAGGCTTTTCAATGCAGGGTGCATTTTGTCGGCGTTTGCCATACTTGATTGGGTATGGGCCTCCATCGGTAGATTTCTGTCTAGTTCGCTCATGGCTTATCTTCCGCTGCCTACATTGACATGCCCATCACGTCCTTATAAGCATCCACCAGTTTGTTACGCACCTGGAGCATGGCCTGAAAAGAAACGCTGGCTTTTTGCGAGGCAATCATCACTTCCGCCAAACTGACGTCACTCTGACCCATCTCAAAGGATTTAGCCAAACCGCTGGCGGTTTGCTGAGTGTTATTCACTGCGTCGATGGATTGTTTCAACATGGCGGCAAAATCGCCGGAGGTGTCGCTAGGCTGTGGCTTGGCACCGGCCTCTATGGACATGGCCCGCATCTGGGCGAGCACTTGGTTAACATTCATATCTGACATGATAATGACTCTTTTAGGTTGCCTTGCTTAGCATAAGCATTTTTCAAGCCAAGATTTAACCTGGTACCATCACTCCCGCCTCTTTCATCCGCGCAATTTTATAACGCAGAGTGCGCGGACTGATACCCAGCTTGGCGGCTGTGGTTTTCCGGCTGCCGCTGACGTCGCGTAACATTTGCAAAATGATTTTTTCCTCAGCCGAACGCACGCCGTCGCCCAAGCTGCCGAGCTCGAAAGGGCTGCTCTCGCCATCGGTTTGCCGCGATTCTACGGCAAGACTTTGCACAGCAGCGGGCAAACTCGGCAAAACCAACATATCTTCCTCAAAAATCAGGTCGTCGGCGCCAATTTGATGCCGGCTTTGCAGGATCAAGGCCCGCTGCACCACGTTTTCCAACTCTCTGACATTACCCGGCCAACTGTATTCAGACAACTTGATCATGGCCGCCTCGTCAAAGCCGCCGACCGCTTTCCCAGCCGGACTATGCTTGTGCAACAACTCCAGCGCCAGCGGCAAAATATCGCCCGTCCGTTCCCGGAGTGGCGGAATTTTGAGTGGAAATACGCTCAAGCGGAAATATAGATCTTCGCGAAACCGGCCGTCCTGCACATACTCTTTTAATTTGCGATTGGTAGTCGCCAAAATTCTGACGTTCAGCGCGATTTTGCGATGGCTACCCAGGCGTTCAACCTCTTTTTCCTGCAACACCCGCAGCAATTTGGCTTGCAGCGAAATATCCATCTCGGAAATCTCGTCCAGTAATAAGGTGCCGCCCTGCGCCAGCTCGAACTTGCCGGGCGCCGATTGAATCGCACCGGTAAATGCGCCTTTTTCATAACCGAACAACATCGCTTCCAGCATGTTTTCCGGAATCGCCGCGCAATTAATAGCCTCGAACGGGCCGGCATGATAATGCGAGTTGCGATGAACGTAACGGGCCAGCACTTCCTTACCGGTACCGCTCTCGCCTTCCAGCAACATGGTCACGTCGGTTTTGGCAACTTTACTGGCCAAGGCATAAAGCTTTTTCATGCTCTCGTCAGCCACCACCCGCTCGTTAACCACTGGAGCTTGCCGCGTAATCAACGACGCCACCTTATCGACCAACATCCCGGCTTCGAACGGTTTGATCAGATAGTCGGCCGCACCGGACTGCATAGCTTCCACCGCTTTGGGAATGGTGCCGTAAGCCGTCATCAGCAACACCGGTAACTGTTCGAACTTTTGCTGAATATTCTGTAACAGCTGAAAACCGTCCATCACCGGCATTTGCACATCGCTGACCACCAGCCGGACCGGATGCTTGGCTAATTGGCTCAAAGCCTCGATACCGTGTTTAGCGGAGATGACCCGATAGCCTTCAATTTCCAAGGTATCGCATAGGGCCTCGCATAAAGCCATGTCGTCTTCGACGATAAGTACATCATACTGTTTCATCATTTTGCTCCATTTTGGCATGACCGACGGATAAGCCGAGGGTGTATTGACTGACACAGGGCAGACTCAAACTAAAACTCGTCCCCAGCCCCGGCGTCGAACGGCATATGACACTGCCGCCATGGGCGCGTGCCACACTGTCCACCACCGCCAACCCCAAGCCGGTGCCATTGGATTTGGTGGTGTAGAACGGTTCGAATAATTTAGTTTGCTGGGCTTGGGCTATACCGGGCCCATCATCCGTCACCTTGATGTCGATGCAGCCTAAATCGCTACGCCGGACCGTTAATGCAATGTTGCGCGCACCCGCCTCGGCCGCGTTATTGATTAAATTCAGTAGCGCTCCTCGCAGCGCATCCTCATTGCCAAGTAACTGATCGGTGCTGATGCGATTTTCAATGCTAAATTCGCAGGCAAAACTATCAGCCGCTTCGGCAAGATGCGCCAGTAGCCGCCGCAATGAAAAGCTTTGCATGGCCATTCGGCCCTGTTTAGCAAAAATCAGCATGTCGTTCACTTGGCGCTCCAGGTGATGCAGGCGTTCTAAAATTTTCTCGGAGAACTGTTGGCGTTTTTCGTCGCTTATAGCGGGTTTGCTCATTTGCGAGGCATACAGAATCGCGGTTGCCAGCGGTGTGCGCACCTGATGCGCCAGACCGGCCACCATTTCGCCCATCGCGCTGAGCTGCTTATGCTGAGCCAGCGTGTCTTGTAAGGAACGCAATTCGCTGACATCCGATAACAAAATAATTTGCTCGTTATCGTTACCCAATGAACTATGAGTGATATTGACTTTACGTCCGTCTCGGAGCTGTCGTTCATGCGGCGATTCGAACACCGGTTGCAAACTGCGCGCAGCCACACTCGACCACAATTGGCCCAACAAAGGTTCACCCAAAAAGTCCACCGAATGAACATTGCAATCGATGATTAAACCGTGCGAATTAAGCACCACTACCGCCGCCGGCAAGGCTGCCAGAATTTGTTGCAAGCGGCTGGCGAGCTTTTCCTTCTCAATCAGCGTATTTAAACGCTCGCTACGGGCAGCCTGTAACTCCCGATTGAGCTTGGCCACTTGCTCTTCCAAACCTTGGTAAGAATGCGCCAGATTTTCTGAAAGTTCGTTAAATATCCGGAATGCATCGGTCAAGCGCTCGGTTTTTTGTTGTTGATGCAGCTCTAAAGTACCCATATTTAGTCGCCTAATTGATTGTCCAGACGCTAAAAGCAAAATTTAGACCATTTAAATTTACATTTAAAATCATATTCTTAAATGCGACCAGTCAAGTTTTTGACGACAAGAAGCCGGCTGTTAGTTCCGGACTGGTGGCGAGTTGGCTTTACGACTATGCTATGTGCACACTTGAGCAACTCCCAATTTCGCTATGCGCAAACATCCGATGAAATCCAATTTCCCGTTAAATAAACTACTGCTGATTCTGGCGCTCAACCCCGTACAGATAAGCTTTGCCGACGACATCCAGGCCGGCAAGTTTTACGAAGAGGCGTTACAGTCCTACAGAAATCAGAACAATGCCGAAGCGATCATCCAGTTAAAGAATGCGTTACAGCAAAATGAAAGATATGTTTCGGCTCACATGCTGCTTGGCGAAATTTACTTGCAACAGAAATCGTTGACGGAAGCAGAAGTCCAACTTGGCCTAGCCAAACAATTAGGCGCGGACCCATCTTTAATAGCGGAAAACCTGGCCAAGCTCTATACCTACCAAATCCGTTACAACGACCTGCTGAAGGAAATCGATCCGGCGCAGTTCAATAGCGGTTTGCGTCCAGTTTTGCATGTTTACCGCGGTAACGCATACCTGCAACTCAATCTAATCAGCGAAGCCCTGAATGAATTCGACATTGCCTTGCAAATTGCTCCCAATCAGGTGAACGCCACAATCGGGCGCGCGAATGCCCTGTTAAAGCGTGGCGACATTAAAGGCGCCGATCAAGCTGCCGAGAAAGCCATACAAATCCAAGCCAGCGATGCCGGCGTTTGGTATACAAAAGGCTCGATCAAGCATGCCAACATGGAACTGGATGAAGCTTTAAAATTTTACGACAAAGCAATTGAGCTCAACCCCGATCACGTAGACACACGGCTTGCCAGAGCAGGCCTGTTAATGGACTTAAAGCAAGATGATCGGGCACGGCAAGATTTGGAATATGTGCGCAGAGCTTATCCATTTGAACCGAAAGCAGCCTATCTACATGCGGTTTTACTCGAACGCAATAGCCAGAAAGAAGCGGCGACTAAAGAATTGGAAGTGGCGGCCGACATCATCACCGGCATCAAACCGGAATATTTATCAGCACATGGTCCGACTTTAATGCTCTCCGGCTTGGTTAACTACAGCCTGCAACGATACGACTTGGCAGCGGAGTATTTGCGTCTGTACGTTAAGCAATACCCGGAACAATCAGGCACGTATAAATTGTTGGCCACCATACTTTTAGAAAAAAACGAACCCGAGCAAGCTATTGATCTGCTCCGCCCGGTGCAAATCCGCAATCCCCAGGATCAGCGCCTGGCATTTTTATTGGGAAGTGCTTTCATGAAGGCCGGCAAACACGATATGGCCAATAATATGTTTGGAAAAGCCGCTGCTTTAGGGAATGACAGTGGCAGCCTACAAGCCGAAATAGGCCTTAACCGATTAGCAATGGGCCAGGAGCAGGCAGCAGTTCAAGACCTTGAAGTGGCATTCAAAAAAAATCCGGATGCGGTCAAGGCCGGTATTCCTCTCGTGGCACTTTACATGAGCCGTGGCGAACCGGAAAAAGCGTTGAAAACCGCACAAGCCCTGCATGAAAAAGCGTCGAAAAACTTTACACTACTAAATTTACTGGGGACCGCTCAAGTCAATACCGGGCAATACAAGCTGGCCCGGCAAAGTTTCGAGAAGGCGATTGAACTGAACCCCAATTTTCTCGACGCGCAAATTAACCTAAGTAAACTGGACGTCGGCGAGAACAAACTTGATCAAGCCAGACAGCGCCTGCAAACCTTGCAGCAGAATCATCCGAGCGACATCGATATTCTTATCGAGTTGGCCAAAGTCGAGCAAAGTGCCGGACGCTATGAGCTAGCCAATGACTGGCTGGCAAAAGCGAAGATGATTGATCAAAAATCATTACCGACACTTTTGGCTTTGGTTGAGTTGAATCTGAAGATGGGCAAAGCTGCTGAGGCTAATGCCGCCGCACAAGCAGCGGAAGTAATCGACAAGAACAGCCCCCAGGTTATGGACGCCCTGGCTCGAAGTTACTTGGCTAATAACAATAAGGACAAAGCCTTAGGTGTATTTATCCGCATGGCTGACCAAGCCCGGTTTAATGTCAAACAACTTTACAAAGCGGCTCGTTATCAAATAGATGCAGGCGATTATTTTGAAGCCATAAAGACCTTGAAAAAAGCCGTTTTGGTCGACGAAAATCATATACCTTCGCAAATTGCCTTGGTGGAAATGGAACTGCTCCATGGGAAACCGGTATTTGCATTGAGCCGCGCAGAAAGCCTGTTAAAACAATATCCCAAACGCGCCTTTCCCCACCGACTATTGGGAAACATCGCCGATCATGACAAAAACCTTAGTTTGGCCAACAGCCATTACCAAGCAGCTTTCGAGCTGGAGCCGGATACAGCTTCATTGATGCTGCTTTATGAAAATTTGAAAAAAATCGATCAGCCGGACAAAGCTTACAATTTACTGGATCAGTGGGTCAAAAAGCATCCTCAAGACCAGCTACCGATGGCAGCCTTTGCAAACGAATTACTGAAAAGCGGAAAGTTTAAAGAGGCGGAAAAGTACTACGTCGAGCTATTGAAACAATTCCCCAACGAACCGCAGTTCCTGAACAACCTTGCTTATGTATATCTCAATAACGGCAACAGCAAAGCCTTGTCGATTGCCGAACAGGCCCATAAATTGGCCCCTGACCAACCGGCGACAAACGATACCTTAGGCTGGATCCTCGTCAACACGGGGCAAATAGAACAGGGGCTTCATTACTTACGAAATGCACACTCACTACTCTCGCAAGATTCTGAGATACGCTACCATATCGCAGTTGCCCTCAATCAGTTGCAACGCCAGGAAGAGGCTAAGCAAGAATTACAAGAAGCGCTAAAAGGCGAAGCTATTTTCAATGGCCGCGAACAAGCAAAAGCACTGCTTGAAAAGCTGAGCAGATAGTCGATTTTTCAAAACATGTCGTAATTTTTTACACCATGCGTAATCGCCGACTTATTTTATTCACAAAAAAACAATTAACGCATTGTATTAGAATAATAATTTTTACTATGGCCCAATAAGTGCTCAGATATAAACAGACCGTAAAACTTTGTTCATGACCAATAGTACAATGGTTATTTCCAGGCCGACGAAGACAATACCGGAAGGTAAAATTTCAAAAATTGCGAGGACATTATGACCCCAAAACTCTTGGCTATAGCAACTCTGCTGCTGGCCCCGTGGTCGGTTAACGCCACCATATGGACTATAAACGGTACTAGTTCAGTGACACCGACGGGCATTCAAAGTATGGCTGCATACTCAGTTGGGACTACAAGCACTTCAACTTTTTCAGCAGCCACACTGGCTTGGTACGGTAGTGCTAACGGCCTGGGTGTATTAAGCGGCTCGGAGACGACAAATAGCTACCCAGACCATGCGGTTGATAACAACGGCAGAATCGAAGCGGTGCTATTTCGGTTTGATGGCAGCACGATTTTAGACAAACTAACTGTCGGTTGGCCGGATACCACAGCCTACGACTCAGATATATCGGTTCTCAGGTACACCGGCGCAGTACCGGCTACCGGTGCGCTCACTGGCGCAGCAGATATTTCCGGAAAAAGTATTTCCGGTCTTCTTAGCAACAGCTGGGAATTCGTAGGTAGTTACAATACCGTTGGCGACGTGGCTGAAGACATCAACCCAAACAGCCTGTCTTCAAGTCTTTGGCTGATTAGCGCGTACAGCAGCAGATGGGGTTCCGGCTTGGGAGACTCTAACGTCGACAACAGCAACGACTACTTCAAGCTCACCAAGCTTGAAGGCACAGCAGGAACGCCAGGCGGTGGCGGCGGTGCAGGCAGCGTGCCGGAACCAACCAGCCTGTTGTTACTGGCTGGCGGCATGCTGGGCTGGAGAATGAATCGCAAAAGCCAAGCCTTGGCCGCATAAGCGCACAGAAGCTCTAAATAAAAAACCGTCTTCCAGACCTAA
>Ga0160184_109490_pt1 | contig 16028 bp, 16 predicted proteins | sample met14sa_2_FD_114924 | JGI IMG/M metagenome (GOLD analysis project Ga0160184, IMG submission 114924) | Synthetic bacterial communities of pure cultures from sediment of Lake Washington, USA, under high oxygen condition - MT... | ecosystem: Engineered > Modeled > Simulated communities (microbial......
CAGGCTTTGCCTACATGGATGTAGGTAAGGGGCGTGAGCAGGAGCGGAAGCTTCGCCTGCAAGCAAGCGAAGCTTTGATTCAAATCGTACCGGTTTGCGTACCGTCAGATTGCCGGTAATGACTATAAGCAATGGCAGCGGCGGCAAGCGCCATTAACTGCCAGATATAGCTATCAAAATAAGCGACGCAAACAGTTATCAGGCCGAGGAATAACCCTGCGAAAATACAACGCCAGCCTCTTTTTATGCCGTCCAGATAAGTCGTTAACGCCAGTATTAACAGTACGATTAAACCGGCTTCTTCGTGGAATATTCTTCCTGAATTATGATAGGCGTAAATCACAATGCCCGCGCACAAGCCGCCTGACCAATGCAGCAGCCGGTCGATAAGGGCTTTGTGGTTATCGCCATGCTGCTTGAATTGATAATAGTCGGGAGCGATGGCGATAGCGGTAAACAAAAATATCATCCCAAACCAATAATCGTGGCTCGTATGCCGATAGGTATAGCCGATATAGGCGCCGAGTAGCGACAAAAGTAAGCGTAGCGTAAAAAGATTATGGGTTGAGAGCAGGTTTTGTTTGTTCATTTACAGTACTCAAGATGATAGATAACTAATGGTAGTTGCTGGCTCCCAATCTCCAAATCGGGAGCCTTTGAGCCGACGCTCTCGGCAACCGCTCCTGCATTCATGCAGTCGCAGCTTCGGGTACTCGGGAAGCTGGAGCTTCCCTTACCGAACTCCCAAGCTAGAGAGACTGTGCAAGTATTATCCAAATTAGGCTAAAAACATTTTTCACCACGAAGGCACGAAGAACACAAAGTTTTCAATGTATTGAATTAAAACGATTGTTTTTCTTCGTGTCTTCGTGGTGAATTCTTTAATTTTTTCTAAAAACGAATACTTTCACAGCCTCTAGAGCTTGGGAACTAGCGAACGTTCCCTGGCGAATAATCGGCGGAATTTATACACCTTAGGCAGATAGACAAAGCTTAACAGCAGCAATGCCAATAAGGCCGGTTGCCGGCGAATATCGGTCTGCACAACTTTTTCAGTCGCCAGTTTCGGGTTTTGTAATGCTTGGCTAAGGTTTTTCAAGTCGGTTAAGCGGGCGTAACTTAAGCCGGATTCTGCGCCGAGTTTTTCCAAATAGGTTTCGTGCAAGGCTGTCAAATGCTCGCTCCCTGTGGCGGCTTCGCTGCCGAATGGGGCATTGCGCGCGTTGTAGCCTTTGATTTGCGACGGGTCCAGATTCGATTGTCCGAACGAAGAACGATGCGGCACATCGTCTTGGGCATAAAATCCGGTTTGTTTGCCTTGACTGTCAAATTTTGGGATAGGTACGGCTTGCAAGCCGCCCACGCCGATAATCATGCCTTTCGCCTGTCCCTTTACGGATGAAAAATCAGCTTGGTAATTGGGATTAACCGGCGGGGCTTCCTGTCCGTCGGTAATGAAGATCACCGAACTGTCGCTTTTTTGCAGCATTTCCAGCGTGCTCAGCAAGCCTTTGGCGATATTGCTGTCCGCCGCCCAGGCCATGCGCCAGTCGATTTTGCTGATGGCGGTATCGATTTCCGTATAAGCCGAACAAACTTCCAGCGGTTCGAATAACAGGGTTGAGCGTCTTTCGGTGAACAGGCCCAGGCCGACTTTGGATTCGCAAGGCAGTTTTTGCAATAATTCGCGCAAGGTTTGTTTGACAAAATTCAGGCGGCTGACGGCTTGGTTGTCTTGCTGGTAGTCGGTTGCATTCATGCTGCGGGTAATATCGACAATAAAGGTGTAGTTGTAGGTTGGTGTTTTTTGCTGCTTGCTGGGGTATAGGAACAGCACCACCATGGCTATAAGCGCCAATAGCAAGCACCCGGTTCGATAATCTTTTAATGTGTAATTCATTATTTCCTCATTTCTCGTTCCCGCGCGCCGCGTGGGAATGCAGTGCCGGACGCGCTGCGTCCCGTATTGCTCATTGTTTCCTCGTTTGTGGGGGCGACTTTAGTCGCCCAGTCAGTAACAACTTACCGTTCAATTGGCGACTAAAGTCGCCCCCACAATCATGGCCATGTCTTAATTTAATGGCAGTGATGTAGCGCGTTGGAACGAGATCAAATCAAGGCAACCCACGCGGAAACCCCGGCACTGTCGTCCACAGTTGCGATTTCTGGTTTGTGGGTTCGTCGTCGGGCATGTCGACCCTGTCCATTTCCGGCAATAAGCGCATGGCGACTTCAAGGTTGTATTTGGCATCCCAGTCGCCGCTGTTTAAGGCCAAAGACTGCCGGTAGGCCTGTTTCGCCAGTCCTGCCAAGGGCAGAGCTTCGTTGATATTCATGGCTTTTGCCTGCTGCACGGCTTGCTCCAGATACAGGTTGCCGAGGTTATAACGCGCTTTGGCCTGGAAGTTCCGGTCGCCTTTATCCATAATCAGGCTCAGGGTCGATAAGGCCTCGTCGTAGCGGTGTTTTTGCTTGAAATAAAAAGCCCGCGCCAGTCTCAGTTCCGGCTCGCCGCTGATGACTTTATTAACGGCCACATCCTTTCCCGAAATCAATTGCCGAATTAAGTCATTGTCGCGGTGGATGCCGTACACCGCGCCGGCGCTGTAAGCGAAAGCCGCTAAACTGACCGCCAATGCGGTCCACAGCGTGATATGCCTGATTGTTCTTATCATCGTTTGACCTCAAAAAATTTAACGCCCAGCAGAACAAGCAGCAAGAAGGCCGCTACGTTGTAGCAGACTGCCGACAAGTCCTGTTTGGGGATACGTTCGAAATAGTGCATGGGCAGGTTTTCCAGCCGGTTGATGTCGGCAATCGCCTGTTTTAACGCGTCGGGGCTTTCCGCTTCATAAGCCTGATAAGGGCTGCCCAGCCCCAGAAAAAACTTGTGCAGGTACAGTTCGGGCATGGCCCCAGCGTTGTCGTCCCGGCTGTCTTCAGGCTGATCGAAAATGCCGGGGCTGCCTGCGGTGCGCAGGAAAATCCAGTACAGGCGGACTTGCTGCTGTTTAAACCAAAGCCGCAGTTTCTGCTCGCTGTCGTGATCGATTGCCGCCGCGCCGTCCGAAACCAGCAGCACAATACGCGAGCCGGTAACGGGTTGTTGTTCGAAAAACGAGATGGCCATCCCCAAGCCTTTGCTGACATGGGTAAAACCCAGCGCCGGTGTCGCGGTCGCCGCAATCGCTGCCTGCACCGCGTTTTTGTTTTCGGTCAGCGGCATCACGAATAGCGGCGAAGTGCTGTATTCCGCGACCCCGATTAAATCGGTTTGCCGTTGATTGACAAAATCGGTCAATAAGCGCCGCGCCGCCGCGGCTTTGGATTCATCGGAGCCGTTCGGTGCGCGTCCGGCAAAGGTGTTATCCATGCTGCTGCTGCGGTCGAGCAGTAACACGATATGCGCGCCGTGGCCGATCCGCTCGATGCGTTGTTCGGTGCGATGCAGGCCCGCGATGCCCAGCACTAATCCGGCGATGGCCGCGACGGCGCACAGCCGCAAACAGCAGACGATAAAAACCGACAGGGTGTCGCGAGGCATCAATGTCAGCCACGGCGCCGGGCTGGAACGCATACCGCTATTGAACAGCGGCAACAGGGTGAGCAGCAGGCCTGCCAATGCCCAAGGGGTATTAAGCGCCAAATTCATCGGCTGCCTCGTTCGATTTTTCGGCATTGCTCGTAGAGGTCTTTTAGTTGCTGTAAGTCCTGCGCTACGGCAATCATGCCGTCAGAAAAAAAGTAACGATTGGAGTAGTTGAAAAACCAAAGCAATTGGGCGTTTATTTGCAGATATTCCGGGTTGCGCCGGTAAAAATCGCCCATCCGGTTAAGGAACAGCGGCTGCCCGTTGAGGCTGTTTAAGGCGTGATGGACAATAGTTAAGGCTTGCTCCATGTCGGCTTTAGACAATCCCGCCAGTTTGCGTAATGCCCGCTTAAACACCGTGCGCCGCGACATGCCGGAAAAGTATCCGTATAAGTAAGCCAGATAGACCGCTATCAGTACGGCAACGCTCAGGCTGGCGGCCAAGCTGTATAAAGCCTGGGTGTCGGTCAATAACGGCGGCGGGCTATCGGGGCGCAGGTATTCGCCCTGTTCGCTTTGGCGCGCGATCAACTCCCTGATCGGGGACAGGGTAAAAGTCCAGGCGGGGACGTTTTGGCTGATACTTTTTTCGCCCTGACTGAGCTGCACGCTAAAGCCGGGCAGGGTTAAGGCTTTGACTTCCAAAGGCGCGTAAAAAACCTGGTAGAGCAAGTCGATTTCATAACGCTGTCCGGTTTGTTTAACCGTGACCTGATTCAGGTTCAGCCAGCGGTTGATTTGTCCTTTGATCGGCAAGCTGCCGGTTTGCAAACTGATGCCCGGACGGGTTTCGATCACGATGCGTTGGGGGATTTCATCGCCGTTAACGTAGCCGAAAGGGCGGGGCGTTTCGACGTTAAAGTAACTGACCGGCTCGTCGATCGAGCCGGAACAGCCCAGCAGCGACAACGCCATGATCAACAGAATTCTCATGCGGCCCTCTGCTGTAAATGACGATTAATGGTTTGGGTGCTGTAGCCTTCCGTGATAAATAACGGCTCACTGCCAAAGGCCCTGAAGGTGTTTTTCAGGTCGTGTTGGCGTTGCTGATAGGCGGCCATTATTTTTTGCCGCAATGCCGGACGCATAAACAGCGTGCGGGTCGAATTGTTTTCCATGTCCTGAAAAGAAATAAGGCCCCAGTTGGGCAAGGCGGCGTATTCGTGCTGATTCCACAACACCAGCGGGATCACGTCGTGACCCTGTAGCGAACCTAATACGGTACGCAACTGAGGCCGCGGGAAATGGCAGTCGGATAGCAAAAATACCAGCGAGCGCTCGGCGGGCAGAAAGGCTACCGCATTTTGCAGCCCGTTTGCGCTGCCGCTAAAGCTAAGGCGTTCCAGTTGTTTTGCCAGTGCCGACGCCCGTCCCAAGTGTTGGCCGGCGGGAAGCAGCCAGCGGTGTTCGATACGCTCGGTGCAGCCGATAAAGCCGAATTTGTCGCCGTAATCGAAAGCCGAATTGGCGGCGGTCAGCAAAAACCGGAGCAGGGTTTGTTGTTTGTCGGCATAGCCCATCGATGCCGACATATCGGCAATCAGATAGACGTTGACGGAGCTTTGCTGCTGATAGACGCGTACCCGATACGACGAAAACGGGTCGAGTACACTGGCGCGCAAGTCTATGCGTCTGGGGTCCGGGCTGGCAATCAGCGGTTCGTGGCGCTTGAACAGCTGTCCGGCGCCGATCATTTGTCCGGGGTGCGCGCCCGGATAAACGGAACTTGATTGCCAGGGTAAGCGATAATGTAGCGTTTCGGTCATGGGTTTTTTACGATATTTTTATGCATTGCAAAGCCCCCTCCAGCGGGAGAGGGTTCCTCGTTCCCACGCGTTGCGTGGGAATGCCGTCAAGGCGCGCTGCGCCGCGAGTCACGACCAGCGTCTTGCGTATACGGGACGCAGCGCGTCCAGCACTGCATTCCCACGCAGCGCGTGGGAACGAGAGCATACCTGCCGGGATGACGCGCTCTTAGATACCTGTGGAGATCAAGGCGCAGCCACTTGATTCAAAATTCCTTTGATCAATTCGGGCAGCAGCTGTTCTTTTCTATAGGCGTACATCGGGTTTAAAAACAGTCGATGCGTCATGCAGACCGGAAAAACCGCTTGCAGGTCTTCCGGCAACACATGATCCCGCTGTTCCAGCCAGGCGCGGGTTTTGGCGGCGCGGATTAAATAACTCATACCGCGTGGACTGGCTCCGGCCATTAATAATTGCGGCATTTCAACATCAGCCAGTTGAACGCCGTATTGTTGCGGTTGATGCGTGGCTTTCCATAAACTCAGCGCGTAGGCATGGAGTTTGGGGCTGGTCTGTATGCGTTGCTGTAGCGTTTGCGCCAGCTCATTGAGCCGGTAGTAAATGCCGGTGTTAGCGATTCCTGCAACAAGCTGGTCGGTATCGTGAAAACGGGGATTAAACATCAGCTCATCCAGCTCAGTATCCCCTCTGGGCATATCGATGTTGATTTCCATCATAAAGCGGTCTTTGGCGGCGGCGGGCAGCTCAAAGGTTTCTTCCTTCTCGACGCGGTTGCGGTCGGCAAAAACCTGGATGTGCGGAAAATGATAGTCGCGGTTAAAGGCGTTGATGCTGCGTTCGGCCATCGCCCTTAACAGCAAGGCATGGACTTGCGGGCGGGCGCGGTTGATTTCATTAAAGAAAAAGGTGGCGAGTGTGTCGCCGTGTTTCAGCAAAGGTCCCGGATCGACGCACGGACGGCCTTCGCTGTTTAAATAGGTGTAATAAATCAAGTCGGCGGGCATTAGGTCAATGGTGCCTTCAATCCGTTGATAATCGCCACCCAAGCCTTGGGCAACCGCTCTTAACAGCGTGGTTTTGCCGACGCCGACATTGCCTTCCAGCAATACATGGCCTCTGGCAAAAACAGCCAGAATGATATGCCTGACCGCAGGCTGTAGGCCGATAACGGTTTGATTGATTTGTCGTTCAAACTGTAACGCTAGATCGCGCCAGTCGGTAAGTTGGGTGTCTGTGTTCATTGGTTATATAAAAAACTTCAGTTTTCATCTTAAAAAAATCAGTATTCCCCTCGTTCCCACGCGCTGCGTGGGAATGCAGTGTTGGACGCGCTGCGTCCCGTATAAGGCAAGACGCTGGTCGTGACTCGCGGCGCAGCGCGCCTTTGACGGCGTTCCCACGCAGCGCGTGGGAACGAGAGCGGAATATCGCGGGCACGACCCGCTCCTACATGGCTACAAAGAAAAAAGGGGCATAGGATACAAACAGACTCACAAGGGGACGGAAGGTAGAATGCATCTATGCCCAAAACAATGGCTATTCGATATCGTCTACGTCATAAACAAACTTGCCGGTCTTGGCCAAATTTTCCTGGCGTTTTTTATTGCGATCTTCCATTTCTATAACCGATTGGGCTTGCTTGTTGAGTTCATTGACATCGTGTTTCGGGTCGTACTTGCTGCCTGCCACTTTTTCCGGGTAGCCGGGTTTGGGTTCCCAGCAAACCCCCGGTTCTTTGCAATTTTGACCGTCGTAAGCGATAGCCGAATAGGACAGCGCCGCCAACACTACGCCTGCATTAATTAAAAGCATTTTTTTCATGGGTTTTTCCTCTCTATTTTTTTAACCATTTGGCTTTTTTCGGATCGCCTTTATAGATGTCGCGTATCCAGGACATAATGAACAGCATTTCATCGGTCGATAGATTGACGTATTGCGGCCCCATCATGCCGTTGGCGCCGCCGAACAGCACTTCGAACAAACCCTGATCGGTAGCAGCAGACGGATACGTCCAGTAATCATCCGCCAGCCCCGGCCCTAATTTGCCTTCAGCTTCGTGACCGTGACAGCCGGAGCAGGCGGGCATAAACAGGTCGTGGCCTTTTTGAACGGCTTCTTTATCGCCGTTGTAGGGGTTCTTGCCGGTCTCCTTAAATTGATTGAAAACGGCCTCGTTGCCGCCCGATTTGGCGACGCTCATATCCAGCGGTGCGCCGGTAATGGTATTGCGAAAGGTTATTTCCGCTAAAGCCGCCGAGCTGATCAACGCAAGGCTGACAGCCGATGCGACGAATAATTTTTTTCTGTTCATCTTTAGGACCTAATTTCTTTGTGATTTTTTAAGGTGCATCGGGTTCTGCAACCAAAGGAATGCCTTCTTCTTCCAGCAACTCGGTTATTTCATTCCGGTTGTCTTCAATAACCTTGTTCAACTGAGCCAGTAAGGTCGGATCATTTTTTCGAACGCCCATCGAGGTGCTGAAGTGAAAGTCGACTTTTTGTCCGTCTGTACGAACGTTGTTGTCAGGAATCATCGTCATCACCAACGGTGTGGTCGATGCTTTGACATAACGCGCGGCAGACGGCCCCCAAAGGGCGGCAATTTCGGCATGGCCCGATGAAATTTCAGAGACCAGTTTCGAGGTTTCGTATTTAATGTACTGGTTGCGCCTGGATTTAAAGCCCACCAACTCCTGGGAATAATTGAACATATCGTTGTAACGCCCGATAGCTCGCATCATCACTTCCGGCGGTGTGTCGGGTACAAAAGCGATGCGCTGCGCCTTGCGTAATGCTTCGCTATCCCAATTTTCCAAATTCAGCTTGTCGGCTTCTCGCGAGATGAAGACGTAGCCGGAACGGTAGTAAGGCTGGGTGGTTAAGACTCTGGGATCGCCTTTATCGACGCCCATCGCTACATCGCACAGTCCTTTATCCAGGGTGTCGCGTATGTAGTAACGCGGGTCGCTCCAGCTAAGGTATTCGACCTTTCTGCCCAGGGCTTTGCCGACCAATTCCGCCAGTTTATTCTCGAAGCCTTCGCCTGCCTTATTGGAATAAGGCATTTCGTTTTCCGCAGCGCAGACCTTTAGCGGTTTGTTTTGTTCAGCCTTGGCTTGGGGGATTGCTAAACTGCACCCCAAATACAAAGCTGTTATGAAAAACTTGTTTATGTGCATATTTACTCTCAATCAATGCCGGATTAAATGTTTCGCCAGTTCCCAAACCCTCATCGTTATATTCTCGTTCCCACGCGCTGCGTGGGAATGCGGTCAAGGCGCGCTGCGCCGCGAGTCACTGTGCCTATACGGGACGCAGCGCGTCCAGCAATGCATTCCCACGCAGCGCGTGGGAACGAGGGGTTGACTCGGTGTTCCGCAGACACTTGTGCATAAAGACGAGAGCTGGAATTTGGGAACTAGTACAGAGGGGCGCTGAATAATTGCGCTGTTATCAATAGCCCAATGCAAAGACCATAACGCCACCGCCTTGTTGCGTGTAGTGAGCCAGTTCTTTAAACGCACCGACTGCGCCCAAACCTGCGGTAGGGTCTTGCAAGTCGAACACTAAACCAACGCCGGGCCAGCCGCCGACACCGTAGTAAATCGCCACATATTGCTTGCCTTTGTGGCCGAAGGTGATCGGGTGGCCGATAACGCCGGAAGGCAGTTTGAATTTCCACAATTCCTTGCCGTTCCGTGAATCCAGCGCTTTGATGTAACCGTCCAGGGTGCCGTAGAAAACCAGGTCGCCCGCCGTTGCGGTGGTGCCGCCCCAGACTGCGAATCCTGAATTTCCCATTCGAATTTACCGGTCACGGAGTTCATCGCTTTAACTTGGCCCAAGGTGCCTTTAGGTCCCGGATACATGTTCAGCGTCGCGCCGACAAAGAACTGGCCTGCGCGGTAAGGCAGCATGAATGGTTCCCAATCCATGCAGATATGGTTGGTGCCCATGAAGAACAGTTTTTTGTTCGGATCGTACGATTCGATGCCCTGGTTGTGATAACCCATCGCGGACGGACAAATGCCTTTGGCTTCATGATCCATGTGCGTGGAAAACTCAGGATCGCGAACCGGCAGGCCGGTTTTTAGGTCGACTTTTTTAACCCAGTTGACGGTATCGTCGATTTTAAAGGCGTTGACCAGATCGCCGTTTTCGCGGTTCAGGGTATAAACCAGGCCGTTGCGGTCGGGGTGGGTCAGCAGTTTGGTCATTTTGCCGTCAACGAGTTGCTCGGATAAGCCCATGTAGTTGACGCCGGCGTAATCCCATTCGTCATGCGGCGTTTTTTGATAGCCGAATTTCGCTTCGCCGGTATTGATGTCGCGGCCCCAGATGGTCATAGTCCATTTGTTGTCGCCGGGGCGCATGGTTTCATTCCACGGCGCGGGGTTGCCTGAGCCGTAATAGAGCATGTCCAGATCGGGATCGAACGCGTACCAGCCCCAGTTGGTGCCGCCGCCGATTTTCCAGGCATCCCCTTCCCAGGTTTTAAGGCCCAGGCCGAATTGACCGTAATGGGGGTTGGCGCTGTTAAAATCCTTGGCTAGTTTGATGTCGGCATCGGGTCCCGTCGCGTAAACGCGCCAAGCCTGTTTGCCGTCTTTGATGTTATAGGCGGTGGCGTAACCTCTGACGCCCAATTCCGCGCCCGAGCTGCCGACGATGACTTTATCTTTAGCGACAAAAGGCGCGACGGTCAGCGTAGAACCCATCGCAATATCGGAATTCTCCATTTTCCACAACAATTCGCCGGTCTTGGCGTTTAAGGCAACGATATGGCCGTCCAGTTGATTCTGGAAAATAGTCGCCGGATAATCGTCACCGGCGGGCGCGTAAGCCAAGCCTCTGTTCACCACGTCGCAACAGGCTACTGCGCGGGCGGCGGGGTTTTGTTTGGGTTTGTGTTCCCATAGGATTTTGCCCGGTTCATCCAGGTCGATGGCAAAAATGTTATTAGGGAAGGGCGTATGCACATACATGATGCCGTCAATAACCAGCGGTCCGCCTTCATGCCCGTTCAGTACGCCTGTAGAAAACGACCAGACCGGCTGTAGATGCTGGACGTTGTGCGCGTTGATCTGGGTCATGTCACTAAAGTGACTGGCACTGTAGTCTTTGGTCTGCATGACCCAGTTAGTGTCTTCTTTCGACAGTCTCGCCAAGGCTTTGTTAGCCTGTGTCGGCATGGAGACCGTCAATAAGGCGCCGCTACAGACAGCTGATGCGACAGCGGCGCGGGTGAATTTGGAAATCCGCATAGTTCCTCCAGGGGTTATGATTGTTGTACTTATATAAAGCTAAGCCCGTGCGTATCAATAAAGGTTAAGTAAGGTAACCCGCTTTCTTGATCAAAACGTTTGCAATGCCTCATTGAGATGCAGGGCTGAGCAGGCGGTCATAGTACGGGAGCGGTTGCTTGCAGCGTTACGGAATAAGCCCGGAAATCGGCGGGAAAAATACCGGAATAAACCAAGAAAACTTCCTGTGCTGTTTGTTTGAGGCTCTTAAGCTGATTTCCAAATAATGAATCCGCCAAAAGAATCGTCCGCGAAAGCCCCGCAACACGATGGTTTTTTTCGTGCCTTTCGTGGACAGCCGGTATATCAACAATAGTGGCGCTGGTTTGCCGATATAAAACAGGAAAAGCTCCTATCGATTTAGTGTTTATAAACAGGCATGATGACTGTTTTGACACGTTACGGAGCAAAGTAGTGGCGAATAAGATTAGTGTGTTATTGGTGGATGATCATGCCGTGGTTCGTACGGGTTACAAGGCTTATCTGTCCCTATCCGATAAAATCGGACAGATTTATGAGGCGGATCGGGGGGAGGCCGCTTGTCAAATGTACAACCAGCATCAACCGGATATTGTGGTGACGGATTTATCGATGCCGGGTATAGGCGGTTTTGAGAGCATCAGGAGACTGCTCAATCGTGATCCGCACTGTAAAATCCTGGTCTTCAGCATTCATAATGAACTGGTTTATGTGACGCGTGCGCTTGCGGCCGGGGCCAAGGGGTATATTACTAAAAACAGCATGCCTGAAACGCTGATTACTGCGGTGTATAAAATAGCTCAGGGCGGTACTTATGTTGATCCTGATATTGCCCAACAACTGGCTGTTTCTATGGCCGGTGAGCAGGACGAATCGGAAAAAATCAAAACGCTTTCTCCGAGAGAATTCGATGTATTCTGTTTGTTGGCGAATGGCTATACGGTCCGAAAGGCGGCGGAAAAGCTGTGTTTAAGTTACAAGACGGTATGTAACCACGGTACCGTAATCAAGGAAAAAATGGGCGCGGAAACACTGGCCGAGTTGACTTTGTTGGCAAGTCGGCAAGGTCTTATTGAGGCGCATGAAAGTTAATCATTGTAAAAGGCAAAAGGCAAAAGGCGAAAAAACATCTTTCGTCATTTGCCCATAGTATTTTTTTATTTTTCCAGCTTTTGTTTTAGCCCCATCAAACCGTTCTTAAAGAACGCATTCATCGCTTTAACTGCCGCCGCATCATTCAGGTTTTCAGGCGGGGTATTGCCGCTATCGCCACGGTAGAAACGGCTTTTTAGCGTAACCACGCTGGTGTTGGCGTCGCTCCCAGCCGTTACCTGGAGGTTGGTGGTGTACGAGCCGACCGGAAATGCCGTTACATTTTCGACTTTAAGGCGGTAATTGTATTCATGATCTTTATCGCTGTAAAAATCCAGGCTCTCTACCAGTTGCCCGTCATTTTGCAGGGTAATGGTTCTAATGCCGTCGGAGGCGTTTTTGCCATCGCCTGAGCTTGCTTTAACATCGGGATGCCAGCCGGCAATGGCATCGAATTGCTTGATTGCATTCCAGACGGTATCAACGGAAGCATTAATGGTGATGCTTTCCTTGGCTTTTTGCGGGGTGGGTCCGTGAGCAAGAGAGGCAACGGGGAATAGTAGAAAACTCAGTAACAGGTAGGGTAAGCGGATCATGTCATTAATGCCATTAATTAAAATGGCCTATTATTCATAAATCCGGGTAAAAGGTATTGGGCGATTTTCCTGAAAATTGCAGGGAAATTTTCTTTTTTAAGTCGGCAATAAAAAGGGCGGGGTAATGGTGCCCGCCCTTTTGTGTATTTGGAAACGCTTAATGACTTAAGCGTTTCCGGTTTATACCGGTATCAGATAAAGCTATTGAAGCACTTCCAGCTGCACTCTGCGGTTGTTGGAGCGGCCTTCTTCGGTCTCATTGGTGTCGATAGGTTGGGTTAAACCGTATCCGCGGGCAGTCAATGTTCCGCCTGCGTGGGCGGACTTGCTGCTTAAATAGTTTTTAACGGCCAGTGCGCGACGCTCTGATAATCTCTGGTTGTATTCCACTGTGCCGGTGCTGCTGGTGTGGCCTTGCACTTCAATATTTACGCCGGGATTTTGATTGATGACGGTAACGGCATTATCGAGTTCACGGTAATATTGGGGTTTGATGTTGCTTTTGTCGTTGTCGAATTTAATATCAACAATCCAGCAGCCGAATGGGTTAACGTGAGCGCCTTTTGGAGTGTTCAGGCATTTATCTTTGCAGTTGTTGATACCGTCGGCATCATCATCCAGTGCCGAGCAGTCGGCAACCGGCGGCGTGGTGCCTTTTAAGAAAACGCTTTGCACAAATTGGGTCATACCATCGGGGCTGGAAATTCGTTCAGCCGTGGTGCCAAAGCCGCAAATAGTCATGTCAGAGAGCTGATTTAATAGGGTTTGTCCGTATTTTTCCTGTTCGTTGCCTACCCAGACCGTATAAACGCATAATCTGTCGCCATACTTTTGTTTTAGGGCTTTAACTTCTGCAACAGGGGCGGAGTCGACCTCTCCATCGCTGAGAATCAAGACGGCGATGTTGCCCGTCGTGGTTGATAAGTCGTTGGTTGTCCCTTCAATTCCGCTATCCATCGGTGTGCCGCCACTTGCGCAGGTCAGCGTATCTATGCCGCTGCCGAAAGATGATTTTGAGTAGGGAGTCGGCGCCTGGTTAAGCCGGGTGAAGCCCCAGTCCAGGCAAGGTCCGAAACCAAAGCTGCGAATGCTTGAAGTCAGTTTTAGATCGGGAATGGTCAGGTTGATCCGGTTCAGGATTTCTTTTTCAATGGATAGTTTGTTAGGAGAGGGCTGGGCCGGGTAGCCTGCGCCGAGATAATCTTCGTCCATTGATGATGAGGAATCGTTAATGACAAAGAAGTTATCGGCTTTTTGTACATATTGTCCTGAGGAGACTAAACCGTTTAAATCTTGCGGGTGAAAGATGTCGAAGGTGCTTAAAGGTTGCGAGGCGCAACCTGAAATAAGCGCGCTTAAAATAGCTGTCGCAATGATAAGTATTTTTTTCATGGAATATCTCCTTGTTACCAAATCGATTAAGATAACGCAATGTTATACAGTAGCCATCGGTGTTGATCCTCGTATCGTCTTAATTTAAGTTGGATAGATAATCCTAAAATAACCGGCTGGGATGGTAATGACGGCTACAGGATATAATAAATAAGCGGTCTATAAAATCAGTGGAAATACTTATTGGAATAATAGTCCGAATGCCGGTTAACGCTTGCATGTCGAGATTGATTTTTAACATGTGAGGGTAAGTCTCGGCATGAAATAAACTAAAAGGAAGTGGTATTGATGCTCCAAGATGAGCAAAAAAACAGCGGAGTAAATGTTAAAATCCGTCAATCAGGGTTTTATTGGCGCTGTAGGCAGGGGATCGGTATGAAAAACGATGTTAATATAGCAACAGTGTGGTATGAGAAGTCCGCCGCCAAACAAATCCCGATAAAATACGCTAACAGAATTGTACTAACGAAATAATATCAAATGAGTATAAAAACACGTTTTGCCCCGAGTCCAACGGGTTATCTGCATGTAGGCGGCGCTCGCACTGCCTTGTTTTCCTGGCTTTATGCACGCAAGCATGGCGGAAAGTTTATTTTAAGGATCGAAGATACCGATCTGGAGCGATCCACGCAGGAATCGGTCGATGCCATTTTGGAAGGCATGACCTGGTTGGGACTGGAATATGATGAAGGGCCTTTTTACCAAACCCATCATTTCGATCGGTACAAGGAGATTATTCAGCAATTGCTGGATCAGGGCGACGCCTATTATTGCTATTGCAGTAAAGAAGAGTTGGAGCAGTTGCGTACCGAGCAAATGGCTAATAAGGAAAAGCCGCGCTATAACGGCAAATGCCGGGATATTGTTGGGCCGAAAGGCGACCGGGAGGCGGTGATCCGCTTTAAAAATCCGGTTGACGGCGCAGTCACCATACCCGACCTGATTAAGGGCGACATTGTTGTCGCCAATAAAGAACTGGATGATTTGATTATCGCCAGGGGCGATGGCACACCGACCTACAATTTAACGGTGGTGGTTGACGACATGGATATGAAGGTCACGCATGTCATACGCGGCGACGATCATATCAACAACACGCCCAGACAGATGAATATCCTTAAGGCCTTGGGTGCGGAACTGCCAAAATATGCGCATCTGCCGATGATACTGGGGCCTGATGGCGCGAGGTTGTCAAAGCGTCACGGTGCGGTCAGTGTGATGCAATTTCGCGACGACGGCTATTTGCCCGATGCCTTGCTGAATTATCTGGTGCGTCTGGGTTGGTCGCATGGCGATCAGGAGATTTTTACGATTGATGAAATGATCGAGCATTTTGACTTGGAGAATGTCAATGTGTCGGCATCCGCGTTCAACACCGAAAAGCTGTTATGGCTGAATCATCAGTACATCATGAACAGCGATCCGGCTCATGTGGCGCGCCATTTAAGCTGGCATATGGGCGAATTGGGCATTGATCCTACCGAAGGCCCCAGTCTTGTCGATATGGTCAAGGCGCAACGGGAGCGCTGCAAAACTTTGGTTGAAATAGCCGCCGCCAGCGTTTATTTCTATAGGGATTTCGATGGGTATGATGAAAAAGCCGCTAAAAAGAATTTCACTCCCGGTTCGGATGAGGTTTTGGCGAGGTTGCATGATGAATTTGCAGTGGTGACCGAGTGGAATGGCGAGGCCTTGCACCAGATTGTGCTGAATCTTGCCGAAACCATGGCGCTGGGTCTGGGTAAGGTGGCTCAGCCTTTGCGCGTCGCAGTTTGCGGTTCAGCGGTTTCACCGGCGATTGATATAACCTTGTCATTGTTGGGCAAGGAAAAAACCTTGGCTAGAATACAGCGAGCCATAACCCACATAAAAAACTTAAATTAGTGTTGGACACAACCGGTAATTACCGTATAATACCGGTTCTCAACTTGGGGGCCATAGCTCAATTGGGAGAGCGCAACACTGGCAGTGTTGAGGTCAGCGGTTCGATCCCGCTTGGCTCCACCAAAAAGTTGGTAAATCAGTTCTAGTCCCCATCGTCTAGTGGCCTAGGACACCGCCCTTTCACGGCGGTAACGGGGGTTCGAACCCCCCTGGGGACGCCATATATTAAGGCCTATGTGCTAGGCCTTTTTTATGACTTTGCGGTTTTATGATTTTTAAGGCATAAAAACAGCAATATGATTTACAGTTAAGTTCAGGCTGACTAAACCAGTTTTAGTCCCCATCGTCTAGTGGCCTAGGACACCGCCCTTTCACGGCGGTAACGGGGGTTCGAACCCCCCTGGGGACGCCATTAATAAAAAAG
>Ga0160184_104288_pt1 | contig 15677 bp, 18 predicted proteins | sample met14sa_2_FD_114924 | JGI IMG/M metagenome (GOLD analysis project Ga0160184, IMG submission 114924) | Synthetic bacterial communities of pure cultures from sediment of Lake Washington, USA, under high oxygen condition - MT... | ecosystem: Engineered > Modeled > Simulated communities (microbial......
GTTGGCTTCTATAACAGTCAGCGCCTGCATTCCACACTGGGCTATCTGTCGCCCAATGGTTTTGAACGGAAAATGGCAGATGAACAACCTATTTTGGTGTCCGAAAAAACTTGACCACTACAGGATGATGCATTCATGGAAATCAAAGTCTTTTTATAAATGCGATGTCTAACACGGGGACTTAACAAAGTTAACGCGGGGTGGGCAAAAGCCCGAAGATGGGGCATGTGTTAAAAATCCAGCGCACCAAAATTGAAAAGCACTGGAAACGTGGAAACGATGAAAGTTCAGCGTTTCCACATGCTACGTTGGATATACTCTAATCGTTATACTTCAAATTCAGAACGATTACGCCCGGCGTTCAACAATTCCTGCATCCATTTTGGCGCCACTCCGCGACCTGTCCATGTTTTATTATGATCATCAGGATGACGATATTTAATAGCAACCTTTGCGCCTTTGCGAACAGGCTTCTTTTCGGGTTCATGAATCTCCACAATGACATCAATAGAGGCTGCCAATTCTTTAATTTGCGCTATAACTTCTTTGCGCTTATTAGCCTGTTTGTTTTTTAATGCTTTTTCTGCATTTTCAATAACAGCCTGCAATTCACGTTCGGAAAGATTTTGATATTCAGTCATTTTGAGTCCTTAAAATAAGAAAAGTTATATTAACTATATCATCAATCTAATTATAAATATATTAGAGATATGACATACAAAGTTATTCAACCTTAAAATTCTTTTCATTTAATAACTGGCCGTGCTCATCAACCAGTCTTACAGCCCAGTTACCTTTTGTAGAATCGGTGAATAACTTGCGACTGGATGTGCGCCATGAATCACCCGATATAATCAGCTCTTGCTTGGAAACAAGCACACCATTTCTCAGCCACTCATGATAAACCCTTCTACCATTCATTGATTTTAATTCAGTAAAATAATAAATCCATGTCGGTTTTTTTTCGCTAACGTTCACGGTTCGTGTTATTTCACCTGCGGGCTCTTTATTATTAAGATCGTAAGTTAACATTGCCCTTGACACATTATGATTAACCTTTGAATGCCCGGGATCTTTAATGACTTTTTCATTGGGTAGTTTTTTTGCAGTTTTCTTAACCGTAATGTCGGAAGCTGGTTTACTTTTCTTATTGGATTCTTTTGTCGGCTTAATTAGGGAGTTAGTTTTTGCAGCTACCTGTTTGGAACTATCCGATTTTTTTATCTCGGCCTCTTTAATCTCAATCTGCGGCACTACCTTTTCTTCTACAGTATTAACTACCAACGTCGCATTATCTGCATCGCTTTTTTGCGTACCTTTATTAATAACATAAAACAACGTTGCTAAAATTAAAACCAGTACACCAGCGGCAAGCAATATCCTTTTAAAATCCCATTCGGTTATCATTTTAGGCTGGAAATTCTCCGTCGCTTTTCCACGTGCCGGATAGCTAACTTTAATTACAATATTTCTTTTGTCTGTCATAAAATCATATCGACCATACTTATAGGTGAAAACAATGGGTTGTTTTTCTTGGCTCGGCATCGCATATTTTAGTCTGCGAATGCGTTAAATCTTGGTAATATACTACTTAAGAGTTCAGACAAAGACAAAATCCTTACAGAATAAATTGGACATTCATAATGAGTAAGCTGCTTAAACTTTTTCAAGATTCTTCCTCCCTCTATGGCAGCAACGCCGGCTTTGTTGAGAACTTGTATGAACGATTCCTGGAAGACCCCGACTCGGTTGAACCCAGTTGGCAAAAGAAATTCAGCGAAATTCACAACGGCGCTGATTTTGAGACGCCTCATAGCCCTGTCGTAGAACGCTTTGCGCAGCTGGCGCTTAAATCCCAAGGCCGATTGGCGAAATTACAAGGCTTTACCGAAGAAAGCGTCAAAAAACAATCGGCTGTTGCCCGCCTTATTAACCATTACCGGGTTCGCGGCCATCAGATTGCCGCCAACAACCCACTGGGCAGAACCTTGCCGCCGCCTCCCGATATGGACCCTTCTTATTACGGTCTCTCCGAGCCTGATATGGACACCTTATTCGATACCGGCGCGCTTTACGGTATTGACCGGCTGCCTTTACGCGACATCATTGCCAATCTGCAAGAGATTTACTGCGGCAGCATCGGCTCTGAATACATGCACATCGTCGATACCCAAATCAGGCGCTGGATAATAAATCGTCTGGAAAGTTCTAAAGCCAACTTGGAGCTGGCGCCTGAAAAAAAACTCTGGACGCTTAAGCTATTGACCGCCGCTGAAGGCATAGAAAGCCATTTGCATAATCGATTTGTCGGTCAAAAGCGTTTTTCTCTGGAAGGTGGCGAATCGCTGATTCCGATTCTGGATGAATTAACGCAGGGGTTTGGCGAAAAGGGCGTTAATGAGATTGTGATCGGCATGGCTCACCGAGGCCGCTTGAATGTACTGGTCAACATCCTGGGCAAAAGCCCCGCGAGCCTGTTTAACGAATTTGCCGGCACTTCGCCGCTTTCTCCGGGTGTCAGTACCGGCGACGTAAAATATCACATGGGCTTTTCATCGGACATCAGTACGCCCGGCGGCCGCCCGGTTCATATAACGCTGGCATTCAACCCATCGCATTTGGAGATCATCAACCCGGTGGTCGAAGGTTCGGTCAAGGCCCGTCAGGACAGGGCGGGGATAAACGGCAGCAATACGGTAATCCCCATTTTAATCCACGGCGATGCGGCCTTTTCCGGACAAGGCATCATCATGGAAACCCTGAATATGTCGCAAACCCGCGCCTTTTCCACCGGCGGAACCGTGCATATCGTCATCAACAATCAAATCGGCTTTACGACCAGCAACCCGCTGGATGCACGCTCCACGCTTTATTGCACCGATGTAGCCAGCATGATCCAGGCGCCGGTTTTTCACGTCAACGGCGATGATCCCGACGCCGTTATCTTTGTAACCCAATTGGCAATGGACTACCGGATGACCTTTAATAAAGATGTGGTCATCGACCTTATTTGCTATCGCCGACTTGGGCATAATGAAGCCGATGAGCCTTCAACCACGCAGCCCTTGATGTATAAAAAAATCCGCAAGCTCAAGACGACGCGGAAGCTTTACGCCGAAAAACTCATCAAAACCGGGCTCATCACTCATGAACAAGCCACCGAGTTGGAGCAAAATTACCAAAAACTGCTCGAAGCCGGTGAAGTGGTGTCCCGGCCGGTCCTGACCGACGGCCCCTATCCTTACACCAACCAATGGAATAAATTCCTGGGCAGCGACTGGAAATCAGCTTGTAATACAGCCGTTTCCATGGACCGCCTGCGCTTTTGTAACGACAGGATGCAGCGCTTGCCGACCGGTTTTGAAATGCACCCCAGAGTCGCCAAAGTCATGGACAACCGCCGTAAAATGGCGGCGGGAGCCATGCCGCTGGACTGGGGTTTTGCCGAAAACATGGCCTATGCGACGCTGTTGACGGAAAAATACCATGTTCGCCTGACCGGGCAGGATGTCGGTCGCGGCACTTTTGTGCATCGGCACGCTGTTTTGCATAATCAACTGCATAATAAAACCTACACGCCGCTTAAACACCTGGACAAAGATCAGGGCAATGCGCAGATTTTCGACTCGCTGCTTTCCGAAGCGGGCGTGTTGGGTTTCGAATACGGCTACAGCACCACGATGCCGAATACCCTGGTTATTTGGGAAGCGCAATTCGGCGATTTTGCCAATGGCGCGCAAGTGGTTATCGACCAGTTTATCAGTTCCGGCGAAACCAAATGGGGCCGCATGTGCAATCTGGTGATGCTGCTTCCGCACGGCTTTGAAGGCCAGGGACCGGAACATTCATCGGCTAGGCTGGAACGCTATCTGCAACTGTGCGCCGAACATAACATGCAGGTTTGCAGCCCGACTACGCCCGCGCAAATATTTCATTTGCTGCGCCGCCAGATGCTGCGGCCGTATCGGAAACCCTTAATAATTATGAGCCCCAAGAGTTTGCTGCGTCATAAGCTTGCGGTTTCCACACTGGAAGATTTAACAATCGGTCAATTCCTGCCGGTCATCGGCGAGCAGGACGACATCAATCCCAAAAAAGTGACTCGCCTGGTCATGTGCGCAGGTAAAGTCTATTACGACCTGCTTGAAACACGGCGCCAGGACGACCTTAAGCATGTCGCCATTGCCCGCATAGAACAGCTCTACCCTTTTCCCGATGAGTTATTCAAAGCGGAAGTCGGCAAATACCCGCAGCTTAAAGAGTTCATCTGGTGTCAGGAAGAGCCCCAAAATCAAGGCGCCTGGTATCAATCCCGGCATCACTTTACCGATAATCTCGGTGCCAAAATCAGCATGACTTATGCCGGTCGAGAAGCATCAGCAGCGCCTGCTGTCGGCAATTTCCGCGTCCATATCGAACAACAAAAAGCGGTCGTTCAATCGGCCCTTTACGGCAAACTTTCAGGAAAATAACATGAGCATTGAAGTCCTAGTTCCCAACCTACCCGAATCCGTCTCCGATGCAACGTTGATTACCTGGCATAAGCAACCCGGCGATACCGTTATCAAGAACGAAAACCTCGTTGATCTTGAAACGGACAAGGTGGTGCTTGAAGTTCCTGCGCCGGAATCCGGCATCCTTGGCAAAATACTCAAGGAAGACGGCTCCATTGTGGTCGGCGGCGAAGTACTGGCTTTGCTGGAACCGCAAGCCGTGGAAGAAGGCAAAAAAAACAACGGCAACTGCTCCCGAACCTGAGGACGAGGATGAATCGGACATACCGCTAAGCCCGTCGGTACGCCGGTTGATTGCTGAAAATGCGCTGGACCCTTCCGTTATCAAAGGCTCAGGAAAAGACGGCCGTCTTACTAAAACCGATGGTTTGGATTACCTCCATAAAAAAACCCTGCAGGAAGCTCAACTGATAGTTCCGACCGCCAAGGCCGAAATCCCCCTCAGTCCCCCTTTGACAAAGGAGGAGACAGCTACCGCCATCAGTCACTCTACGCCTAAGGAGGAAACAGGCCGGGTGATTTCAAATCTGCGGCCGGAGCAGCGCGTCCCGATGACCCGGCTAAGGGCCAAAGTTGCCGAACGCCTGTTACAGGCGCAGCAAAATGCGGCGATGCTGACCACATTTAATGAGGTCAACATGCAAAACGTGATTGATCTTCGCAACCAGTACAAAGAACGCTTTGAAAAAAAGCACCATGTCAAACTGGGCTTTATGTCATTCTTTGTCAAGGCTTCCATTGAGGCTTTAAAGCGCTTCCCGGCCATCAACGCTTCCATCGACGATAACGATATTATCTATCACGGCTACTATGACATAGGCATTGCGGTCAGCACCGAACGCGGCCTGATCGTGCCGGTACTGCGCGATGCGGACCAACTTGATTTTGCCGGCATCGAACAAAGCATCGTCGATTTCGGCGCAAAGACCCGGTCCGGTACCTTGACTTACGACGATTTGAAAGGCGGCACCTTCACCATTACCAACGGCGGCATTTTCGGTTCGATGCTGTCCACGCCGATACTCAATCCGCCGCAGTGCGCCATCTTGGGCATGCATGCCATCAAAGAGCGTCCCGTGGTTGAAAACGGACAGATTGTTATCAGGCCGATCATGTATCTGGCTTTATCGTACGATCATCGATTGGTTGACGGGCGCGAGGCCGTGCAATTTCTAGTCACCATCAAAGAATGCCTGGAAGCGCCCGCCCACCTATTGCTTAACATATAAGACCATGTCAAAAAAACAAGTAAAGTCGTTTGATGTCATCGTCATCGGCGCAGGACCGGCAGGCTATTCCAGCGCCATCCGATGCGCCCAGCTCGGCTTAAAAACCGCCTGTATCGATAACTGGCATGATGAAGAAGGCCAAAGCAGTCTGGGCGGCACGTATCTAAACGCCGGTTGCGTTGCGTCTATCGCCCTGCTGGAATCGGCGAAAATTTATCAATCGATCAACCACAACCTGAAAGAACACGGTATTCAGTCAGAGGCCGTTTCGGTGGATATTGCGCTGATGATGCAGCGCAAAAACAATATTATTGACGCACTCAGCCGACAAATCGCCGACTCGTTCGCCCATTACAAAATCGACTGCATTCAGGCGGAGGCCAAGCTGCTCAATGAGCGGCGGGTGGAAATCACGCCGACCGATCATTCCGCTGTATCGATAATCGAAGCCAAGCATATTGTCCTGGCCACCGGCTCCTCCCCGGTCGATTTATCCTGCGCACCGATTGATAATGAATTTATTATTGATACCGCCATGGCTTTGAATCTCGATGCGGTACCCAAGAGATTGGCCATTATCGGCGCAGGCATCATAGGTCTCGAATTAGCAGGCATCTGGAACAGGCTCGGTGCCGAAACCATTCTGCTGGAAGCGCAGGAATCATTTTTAGGCTTGGCCGACCAGCAAATTGCGCGGGAGGCCTATCGTATCTACACCGAACAGGGACTGGAACTGCGTTTGGGCGCACGGGTTATTTCAGCCAAAAAAGGCAGCAAAAAAGTCACCGTAGAATACCAGGATAGTGAGGGCACCCATGCCCTGCGCGTCGATAAACTGATTGTTGCATCCGGCCGAAAACCCAATACCGAACATCTGGCCGCCGCGGAAGCCAATTTACTGCTCGACGAAAACGGCTATGTTCACGTCGATGAAAACTGCCGCACCACCCTGCCCGGCGTTTACGCGATAGGCGACTTGACCTTGCTCGGCCCGATGATTGCCCATAAAGGCATAGAAGAAGGATTATTCGTTGCCGAACAAATCGCCGGTCTCCACAACCCCGTCAACTACGACCTCCTGCCCAGCGTTGTTTTTACCGACCCCGAGATTGCCTGGGTAGGCCAAACCGAACAAGCCTTAAGGGCGATGGGCGAACCCATAAAAATCGGCACCTTTCCGTTAAAAGCCACCGCTCGCGCCCAAGCCATGGGCCAGACTGAGGGTATGGTTAAAATTATCGCACACGCAGAAACCGATGCCCTGCTCGGCATTCATATCATTGGCACGCAAGCCTCCGAAATGATTGCAGAAGCCGTGCTGGCCATGGAGTTTTCCGCCAGCAGCGAAGACCTGGCCAGAACCATACACGCCCACCCTACCCTCGCCAAAGCCTTGCATGGCGCGGCGCTTACGCTTAAAAACAAAAAGTAACAATTCGACCTATTACCCAAACATGATTTTTAACCCTGTGTAGTCACACAAACTTGGGCTGGATATACAGCAGTTAAGTGATGGGGCTGCGCTACTTCAATAGTGAAACCGTACACGTTCCTTCTAGTGTCCCATTTCTAAAGCATCCTGCCTTATTTCGTGTCAAAATATGCCTTTACCTTAAATGTATAAATCGAGAACTTAAAGTCTTTATGAAAATAGCTATTTTGTCCCGTAACCCCAAACTGTATTCGACCTCTCGATTGGTCAAAGCCGCAGAAGCCAGGGGTCATAAGGTACGGGTTTTGGATGTGTTGCGTTGCTATATGAATATTACCTCGCATAATCCTTCTATCCATTATCGAGGTGAGGACTTAACGGGATTCGATGCCGTTATTCCCCGGATTGGCGCTTCAGTCACTTTCTACGGAACTGCGGTATTAAGGCAGTTTGAAATGATGAATGTTTTTCCTTTGAATGAGTCGGTGGCCATCTCGCGGTCGCGCGATAAATTAAGATCAACCCAGTTATTGGCCAGAAAAGGTATCGGCCTGCCGGTAACCGGCTTCGCCAATAATCCCGATGATATTGAGGACTTGATTGCTCAAGTCGGCGGCGCTCCGCTGGTGATTAAACTGCTGGAAGGCACGCAAGGCATTGGCGTGGTCCTGGCGGAAACCCATAACGCCGCAGAGAGCGTTATTCAGGCTTTCATGGGACTCAAAGCCAACATCATGGTGCAGGAGTTTATCAAGGAAGCCGGCGGCAGTGACATTCGCTGCTTTGTGGTGGACGGCAAAGTCGTTGCCGCGATGAAACGCCAAGCAACGGCCGGTGAGTTTCGTTCAAATTTACATCGCGGCGGTTCTGCAACTTTAGTGCGATTAACGCCAGAAGAACGTTCTACCGCAGTGCGAGCCGCAAAAATCATGGGACTGAACGTGTGCGGCGTCGATATGCTGCGTTCCAATCACGGCCCGGTCATTATGGAGGTTAACTCATCGCCCGGATTGGAAGGCATCGAAGCTGCCAGCGGCAAGGATATTGCCGATTTAATCATCCAGTTTATTGAAAAACGCTTTGAGACGCTGGAAATCTGTAAAGACAGATCGCCTACCAGCACCAACACCAGAACCCGTACTCGCGGTAAAGGTTAACCGTGCAACCGGTTTTCAACACGCGTAGACTACCCTTTCAATTATCTTAAGTAGGCAGAGCATGTCGGATTTTAAAAAGTATCATTGTTTGGAATGTGAGCACATCTATGATGAAGCCAAAGGCGACCCTGATAGCGGTATTGCACCGCGAACCCGCTGGGCGGACATTCCCGACAGCTGGGATTGTCCGATATGCGGCGCTCCAAAAAGCTTTTTTAAGTTGGTGGAATAATCGAGTGCTTTGGGATTAGGGGCATTAAAAATGAAACTTAACTTTCTTCCGGCAATGACTCCCGGCAATTGCTCCATGCAATCGCCGACAATTCCCCTATTCGACAAATCCGCAAAACCACTCATTTTGGCGCTGCTGCTTTTTTGTCCCTTATCCGCATTCGCTGCCAATACTTGGAGCTATCACCAGGAAAGCGACCGGCTAAGTAATCGAACCTTTAGCTTTGCCCAATCACCTTTGCCGCCTCGCGGTCTTTACGACAACCTCAGACTGGACATTATCTGCAAGGACAATACCTTGCAAGTGGCTGTTGAGGCCGACAGCTTGATCGCCTCGCAAGGCAGCGCCTTTGGTTTTGAATACCAAATCGACAAGAATCCCCCCGTTACGCTTCAAATGAAAACCTTTAAGGACACCAAGCGTAGAGGCTATACCGAAGAATCCGCCAAACGCATCGTCGATGACCTATTGACCGGGCAGTCCATTTTTATCCGCATCAACACCATGATACGCACTGTCTTGTCCGCCGCAATGCCGTTAGAAAATGCCGCCGAACCCATTAAACACGTCGTTACCGATTGCGGCCTTAACTTATCCGATAACGCTGCCGGCGAATCCGCCTACAGCCTAACCGAATTTGAACAAGCATTTGGCAAACTGCCTTCAGAGCAGCAACAGCAAGTATTGAATAAAATAAAAAAAATCATCATGGAAACACAAAAGGCTCTTTTGATAGAGAAATGAGTATAATTACAAACATTCTCGAACGCTGAGCTGAACTGGCCGGAAACATCGCAATGAAATCACAACCTATTTTTGATTACCCTCTATTTGCACTTGGATTTAGAGTCTTTTTTGCGTTGGCAGGCCTCGCGGCGTTGATCCTGATTGTGTTTTGGAATGCCATATTCAACGGCGCGTTAACGTCGGAACATTATTATCCCAATAACCACTGGCATGCGCACGAAATGCTGCTGGGCTATGCCGTAGCCGTCATTGCAGGTTTTTTATTAACAGCGGTTAAAAACTGGACCGGCAAACCGACCTTAACCGGCGACCCATTGGCAAGCCTGTGCCTGTTATGGCTTTATGGACGTATCCTGCCGTTTTATGCAGGCCTGTTGCCTGACGCCTTGATTGCACTGGTGGATTTTGCATTTTTGCCCACCCTGGCTTATCAAGTCAGCAAACCGATCATTGAGGCCAAACAGTATAGAAATCTATTTTTTATAGGGCTGATAATGTTATTGGCCTTAGGTAACGGCTTGATCCATGCTGAAATACTGGGTCTGCAAGAAAACACTGCAACAATAGGAATTCAGCTGGTCGTTGCGACAATTATCATCTTGATACTGATCATCGCCGGGCGGGTATTTCCTTTTTTTACCGAGCGCGGCATACCCGGAACGCTGATCATCAGAAATCCGTTACTGGATAACGCATCGGTAGCATCAGCCGTAATCGTATTTGCCCTGCAAATATTCGGTATTTCAGGAACCTTGCTGGCCTTGGCGGCGATTGTTGCCGTTGCCGTTAACGTCGCAGACTATCCGGCTGGTATGTGCAACGCGTCATGTATGTACCCTTGCTATGGGTGCTTTATGCCGGTTACGGCTGGATCATTCTGGGTTTTATGTTGACGGTATTATCGGCCTATTCCGTAGTGCTGCCGTCTTTGGCGCTGCATGCTTTTACGCTGGGAGGCATCGGCGTATTAACATTGGGCATGATGGCGCGGGTATCGCTAGGCCACACCGGCCGGGCGATGAAGGCTTCCAATGCGATGGCTATCGCGTTTGTGTTGATTAATGTCGCCGCATTGTTTCGGGTTTTATTGCCGATAGCGATGCCGGGCTGGTACGAAAATTTAATCTACGTATCGACACTGTCCTGGCTGTCGGCATTCTCCTTGTTCGTCTTTGTCTACGTCCCCATATTAAGCAGTGCCAGAATTGACGGTCAGGATGGTTAATGCTTGCCAAACTAGACGGTATTGTTGAACTGATAACCAGCTCGCTGGTTTTGTTTTCCAGTATCGGTATTTTTGTACTGACCTTGAATGCCCGTTATACCCATGCCATCGGGCGGGTAAGAGATATTTACACTGAGCTGAAAACCAGCAACGAAGCAGAAAAACTGGAAATAGAACTCAACACCATGGTGTACCGGTGTCACGTGCTCAAGTGGAGTTTCGGCCTGCTGTTGTGCAGTGCGATCAGCAGCGGCGTGTTTATGCTCGGCTCAATAGCTTTGCGGTTTACCGATCAAATCAACGCCGAAACTTTGATCTTGTTTGTCGTGTTCAGCGTGTTATTTATTTTCAGCTCAATGGTTTGTTTGTTTATCGACGTGCTGACTTCTTTACGGGCGACGATGATTCATATTGAGAGAGTGAAATAACAGAACAAACAAATCTTGTGTTAAAAATCTTATAGAGGCTAAATTTATGACAACTAATCTTGCTATTGATGATGACTTAATTAATGAGGCGTTAACACTAGGACACTTTAAAACCAAGGAAGATACGGTTGTTACGGCGTTAAGAGAGTTTATTAATCACCGTAAGCAAGCGGAAGTTATTGATCTGTTCGGCAAATTCGACCCTGACCCTGATTACGATTACAAGCAAGGACGACATTCTTGAAAGTATTGGTCGATACCTGCATCTGGTCACATGCGCTCCGTTCTAAAAAACCGGAGTTTGAATCGCAGGTAAAGAGCCTGGAAACACTCATAGCCGACCAACGCGTGTTGATTATTGGTGCTATTCGACAAGAGATTTTATCCGGCTATAGCGATTTGAATAAATTCGAACGGCTAAAAACCAAACTGAGTTATTTTGAAAACACGTCCATTCTGGATGAAGATTATATTATTGCGGCCAAGTTCTATAATGAAGGCCGCCAAAAAGGCGTTCAGGGATCGCACATTGATTTATTGATTTATTGATTTGCGCTGTTGCGGTGCGGTTAAACATCCCAATATTTACTAGCGATAAGGACTTTGGTTTTTATCAACAACACCTACCCATCAAGCTTTACCCTACAACAACTTGATGCGGCAATCAGTATAGTTTTATTGGCCTCAAGCTAAACAGAGCGTGTGAACAATGAAATATTTCGCCATGTTGGAATGTTAGTTCGTAAGCTGGGTTAGCGGTAGCGTAACCCAATATTTTGCGCGATTGTGTTGGGTTACGGCTAGCGCCTAACCCAACGGCACTTGGATTTTTGTGATTTTTTTACAACGCTGTAAGCCACGCCGGGCAAACTGTTTATACTTGCAGCGGGACAATGTTTTGCAACTCCATCCCGAACGTTTTAGTTCCGTAGGCTGGGTTGAATACAATGAAACCCAGTATCGACGGTCATAAATCTGGGTTTCGCGTCGCCTAAAGCGCCTACTTTTGGTGCTCTCGGCAATTGCCCCTGCATAGCTCTACCTCCTGCATCCATGCAGTCGTACCCAGCCTACGGCTCTGTTTATGCAGAGTTTACAACTCCATCCCAAACATTTTGACAGGTAGCTTAAAGCTATTTGTAAATATGCTTTCGATGAGCAATATCGTTAAGAACGATTATAAGCCGATCACCCTCAAATACTGCCAATAAGCGGTAATCGCCGACTCTGTAAGACCAAAACTCGGACAACGGGCCTTGCAATTGTTTTCCCAATTGCCGTGGGTCGTCCAATTTAGCCAAACGGGAAGTAAGGAACGTGCTGATCCTTTGCTGTACCGGTTTATCCAACTTGTTAAACTGTTTTGCCGCCTGAACAGTAAATTCAATCTTCCAAGTCATTGTCTTTTATTAATTGATCTAAAGACACGGTTTGGCCTGTACGCTTGTATTCAGCATAGGATTGTTCGGCCCTTGCAACCGCTTCCCTTTCGGATTGGTAATCAATAATAAAGTCTTTAATCAGCTGAGAAACGCTGATGCCCTGCTCTACTGCGATATGCTCAAGCTGGTGCTCTAGCTGTTGGTCTAATGTAATCATAGAATCACCTTCTTATTTTTCAGAGTAATTTATTTTACATGGTCAGGTTTGGTTTTTTTCTCGCAACAGTTCCGTCCGTAGGCTGGGTTGAATACAATGAAACCCAGTATCAACGGTCATAAATCTGGGTTTCGCGTCGCCTCAAGCACCTACTTTTGGTGCTCTCGGTAATTGCTCCTACATTGCTCTACCTAATAACCCACAGGGATGCGGGGAATGCAGATATTGCATGCAGGAGCAATATATCTGTCCATGCAATCGTACCTCTGTTACAGGCAATCAATGATCACCACGATTGATATTGTGTTGATGTTCAATACCTTCGGTTAAATTATAACCTTCGTAATTGAATAGATCATTGGTAAAAAACAAACGCATATCTATAATCCAAGCAATTTTTCTTTGTTGATTGTTTTCTATGATAATGCTTGAAAGCTTTTGATTGTTATCAATAATCTGAACCACAATTGTTTTTGGGTTCATAGGGTCTTCTTTTAGCGCACCTGACACAATACGCTGAGCAGATTCCATTGTCAGCACTTGATGCGTAATAAGTTGCTCAGCATTTTTATCATCTTTAAGTGACTGCGCGTTAAAATAACCAATATCATAGACAAGCTTAAATAACAGACCAATGATAATCACGACTCCATAAACAGAGAGGCCGATTTTTAATCGCCTTCTAATACGAGGATTTGATAGTTTTTTTATAATAACGGAAATTTTCATACTCATTTTTATTGCAGTTCCATGGCTTTATTTGTCATGGTGGACTCAACTCTGAAAAGCTTGCTCTCAATGACCGGTTTTGGCCGAAAACAGATATTCAGTTTCAACTAAAAAACCAGTACACTCTTGTAGAGGTTTAGAAATAACCGCTACTACCTTGTTTTAGATTTTTCTTGCAATAAGATTAATAATCGCTCAGAAAACCCCTCTTCAGGAACAGCTTTTACCGGGATGTACCAATGCTGCTCACCTGCAAAGCCCATGCATTTGACCGCATCCTTCTCGGTCATTAACACTGGTTCGGAACCAGGAAACGAGATGTCGCCAACCAGGAATTTATAATGATCGGGGAAGCTGTGGGTTTTACAGGTTAATCCAGCCGACTCCAGCAGTTTAAAAAACCGGTCGGGGTTGCCTATTCCGGCCAACGCATGACAACCGGTTGCATTGAATTCCCGCAACGGTTTTTGCTGTCCGCTGGCTAGGTTGACGGCGGTGTTGCCGGTGATTTGCATCGAAAACTCGTTATCTTCCGTTTTCTCTCCGTTCACGACGATAAAATCGACGCTCTGCAAACGTTCTATCGGTTCGCGCAGCGGCCCTGCCGGTAGGCAATAGCCGTTGCCAAAGCGCCTTTCTCCGTCGATCACGGCGATCTCAATGTCCCGGTTCAGCGCGTAATGTTGCAGGCCGTCGTCGGATAAAATGACATTGCAGCCTGACTTTTCAAGCAGCAGTCTGGCGGCATCTACCCGTATCGGACTTACGGCCATTGGGCAACCTGTTTGCCTGGCAATCAACAGGGCTTCGTCTCCGACCTGTTCCGCCGTGCTGCCTGCATCTACCCATTGCGGCCAAACTTCAGCTTGTCCGCCGTAGCCTCTGCTGATAATGCCGGGCTTAAAACCCTCACTTTCAAGCAACTCGGCCAACCAGATAATCAACGGCGTTTTACCGGTGCCGCCCACGGTAATATTGCCTATTACGATAACCGGAACCGGCAGGGTGTGCTTTTTTAACACGCCGATACGGTACAAAAATTTCCTGAACTTAACAAAATCGCTGAATAAAAAACCCAGCGGCATCAAGAACACGCCGATAAACGGGTCTTTATACCAAATGTCCACCAGCCATCGGGATAAGGTTTTTTTCATGGTTATTCGGTCGGATGCAGCGTTGCAAAAGTAATATGACTGAATCCCACTTGACCGGCAATATCCAGCGCAGTCATGACCGCTTTGTTAGGCGTTTTGTCATCGGCATTGATGATAAAAGGGACATCCTTTGAATTTGCCGCAAGTTTACTCAATTCCTGTTTCAAGCCCGCCCGGCTTTGATCGATTAGTTGATGAGACAAGCCGTCATCGCCGACCAGGGAGTAAATACCGTCTGCATCAATCATCAGGGAGACCGTTTTAGAATGCTCCTCGGCCGCCGATCCTTCCGCTTCGGGAAGCTTGATATTGACTTCCGTGTGTTGATTAAAGGATGTGGAAACCATGAAAAAAAGCAACAACACAAAAAGCACGTCGATCATTGAGATCAACGTAATATCGACATTTTCCCTTTTTTTACGCTGAAACTTCATCAGGACTCTTTCCGGTCTTCATGCAAAATATCAACCAGTTTTAACGCTTCCTCTTCCATGGTGACTACATATTCGTCGACCAATCTTTCAAAATAGCGATGAAAAACCAAACTGGGGATAGCCACCGTCAAACCCGACGCCGTAGTAATCAGCGCGACCGAAATACCGCCGGCCAAAACGGCGGGATTGCCTGAGCCGTGCTGCAAAAGCGAGGCAAAAATATCGATCATGCCGAATACGGTACCCAATAAACCCAGTAAAGGGCTGACTGCGGCAATCGTACCCAGAGTGTTGAGAAAACGTTCCAGGTCATGCACGACCCTGCGACCGGCTTCTTCAATGCATTCCTTCATGAATTTCCTGCCGTGATGACTATTGGCAAGACCTGCGGCCAAAATACAGCCGAGCGGCGAGCTGTTTCTCAAGTGCCGCAAGGTAACATCATCCAGCTTTTTTTCGCGGGATAACCGCCATACCTGCGCGACAAGTTCAGGCGGCAAAATCTTCTTTCTTCGTAAGGACCAAAAACGTTCTGCGATAATGCCCATGGCACCAATAGAACTCAGTATGATCGGCAACATCATCCAGCCGCCGCTTTTTATGATTTCAAACACATTATTTCCCAAGAAAATTGCAGGTGGGTTAGACGCAACCCGATACTTTGCTGTTTGCACATCATTGTCCGCTTTTAAACAGGGGGAAGAAGCTGACTTTATGACGTGCGTTGGATATATTTTAACTCAAGACAGCGCTATTTTGAGAACTTTCCCGCCCCACCCAGATATAGGCAATGACAA
>Ga0160184_102682_pt1 | contig 15625 bp, 12 predicted proteins | sample met14sa_2_FD_114924 | JGI IMG/M metagenome (GOLD analysis project Ga0160184, IMG submission 114924) | Synthetic bacterial communities of pure cultures from sediment of Lake Washington, USA, under high oxygen condition - MT... | ecosystem: Engineered > Modeled > Simulated communities (microbial......
ACGCGCACGCTCTTCAGGTGCATTATCAATCTGATCAAAGGCTTTAACTTCTCCACCTTGGAGCTCAGCCATTACTTTTGTTAAAGCAGCAGTTAAAGTAGTTTTACCATGATCGACGTGACCGATTGTGCCGACGTTTACGTGGGGCTTGCTACGTGAAAATTTTTCTTTGGCCATGAGTTAATACCTTTAAATTATATTCAATTTTTTATGAAGATTTTTTAATAATCGCTTCTGCAATATTCGCAGGTGCTTCATTATATTTTTCAAACTGCATACTGTATGTAGCCCGCCCCTGCGTTGCCGAACGCAAATCAGTTGCATAACCAAACATTTCCGCCAACGGTACTTCGCAGCTAAGTGTCTTTCCTGACGGAGTATCCTCCATTCCCTGAATTATTCCACGCCGCCTATTGATATCGCCAACCACATCACCCATGTACTCTTCAGGCGTAGCAATTTCAACTTTCATTATAGGCTCAAGCAATACCGGACTTGCTTTCCTAGCCCCTTCCCTAAAACACATGGAGCCCGCAATTTTGAAAGCTATTTCACTCGAATCAACATCATGATACGAACCATCAAATAAAGACACCTTCACATCCAATACAGGATAGCCGGCTAGGATACCACTCTTCAACTGTTCTTGGATACCTTTATCTACAGCAGGTATAAATTCTTTTGGAACAACCCCACCAACAATCTCATTAACAAACTCATAACCGGCACCAATTTCTTGCGGCTCAATGCGCAACCAGACATGTCCATACTGCCCGCGCCCACCGGACTGCCTTATAAACTTGCTCTCTTGCTCTACTGTCTTTCGGATTGTTTCCCTGTATGCAACCTGCGGGGCCCCAATATTAGCTTCAACATTAAATTCCCTCTTCATGCGATCGACAATTATCTCGAGATGCAATTCCCCCATTCCGGAAATAATTATCTGACCTGACTCCTCATCCGTATGCACCCTAAAAGATGGATCTTCTTGGGCCAATTTACCCAATGCCACCCCCATCTTTTCTTGGTCGGCTTTCGTTTTTGGCTCCACCGCAACCGAAATCACCGGATCAGGAAACTCCATACGCTCAAGCACAATAACTTCTTTGAGATCACATAGTGTATCGCCCGTCGTCACATCCTTGAGACCGATTGCAGCCGCTATATCCCCAGCACATACTTCCTTAACTTCTTCGCGACTATTGGCATGCATTTGCACTATTCGCCCAATACGCTCTTTTTTCTTTTTTACCGGATTATAAATACTATCCCCAGAATTAAGCACGCCTGAGTAGACCCTAAAAAAAGTCAACGTCCCTACAAAAGGATCCGTAGCAATCTTAAATGCCAATGCCGAAAAAGGAGCACCATCATCAGCAGGTCGAACCGCTTCAACAATATCATCCTCAAGATGCCCCTTTATAGCCTCGACATCAGTAGGAGCCGGCATGTATTCAACAATCGCATCCAGCATAGCCTGAACACCCTTGTTTTTAAAGGCTGAACCACAAAATGCAGGAACGATCTCATTCGCTATTGTCCGAGAACGAATTCCCAGCCTAATCTCTTCGTCTGACAAACACCCGTCTTCAAGGTATTTCTCCAATAAATCTTCACTTGCCTCCGCAGATGCTTCAACCATATGCTCTCTCCATTTCTCACAGAGACCTAACATACCAGCCGGAATTTCCTTTTCTTTAAAAGTCATGCCCATATTGGCGTCATCCCAATATATGGCCTTCATCTTAATAAGATCAACAACGCCTTCAAAACCATCCTCTGCACCAATCGGCAGCTGCATTGGAACGGCCTTACCACCCAATCGCGCCTTAATCTGCTCAATTACCCGAAAAAAGTCAGCACCAGAGCGATCCATTTTATTCACAAAAACCAATCGCGGCACACCGTACTTATCCGCTTGACGCCAGACCGTTTCGGATTGCGGCTCAACCCCACCAACAGCGCAAAACACCGCACACGCCCCATCCAAAACCCGCAATGAACGCTCAACCTCTATAGTAAAGTCTACATGCCCAGGCGTATCTATGATATTTATACGATGCAAAGGGAATTGACCTTCCATTCCAGCCCAAAAACAGGTTGTTGCGGCCGAGGTAATGGTTATTCCCCGTTCCTGCTCCTGCTCCATCCAATCCATTGTTGCAGCACCGTCATGAACCTCACCTATTTTGTGAGAAACGCCGGTATAATAAAGAATGCGCTCTGTAGTCGTGGTCTTACCTGCATCAATGTGCGCCATGATACCGATATTTCGATAAAACCCTATGGGAGTTTTACGTGCCACAACTATACAGTCTTCTATACAATTCGTTAATTACCAACGATAATGAGAGAAAGCCTTATTTGCCTCTGCCATTCTATGAGTATCTTCACGCTTTTTAGCCGCAGAACCTCTGCTTTCAAAAGCATCCATCAACTCACCAGCCAACTTAGCAGGCATATTCCTTTCATTTCTCTTACGCGAAGCATCAATCAACCAACGCATCGCTAAAGCCATACGCCTTGAAGGTCGAACTTCAACAGGCACCTGGTATGTTGCACCACCAACACGGCGAGACTTAACCTCAACTCTGGGCTGAACATTTTCCAAAGCCTTAGACAGTACTTCCAATGGCTCGCTATGACCCTTGCTCTCAATCACATCCAAAGCGCCATAGACAATTCCTTCCGCAATAGATTTTTTGCCACTTTCCATGATCATGTTCATGAACTTAGTTAGCATTATGCTACCAAATCTTGGATCTGGAATGATTTCTCTTTTTGTAGCGACTCTTCTTCTAGACATTTATCTCACCAACCAACGTTTAGCCTTTAGGCCGTTTTGTTCCATATTTAGAGCGACCACATTTTCTGTTAGTCACACCTGAGGCATCCAAGCTACCACGAACAACGTGATATCTCACACCAGGCAAATCCTTAACACGACCGCCCCTTATCAGAACCACGGAATGCTCCTGAAGATTATGTCCCTCACCACCAATGTAGCTACTAACCTCAGCTCCATTCGTCAACCTAACCCTAGCCACTTTTCGTAACGCGGAGTTTGGTTTTTTAGGTGTTGTCGTATAAACACGAGTACATACACCCCTACGCTGAGGACAAGCCTCCAATGCAGGAACATTGCTTTTTTCTATTTTTTTAGCACGAGGCTTACGAACCAATTGGTTGATCGTGGCCATAACTTGTTTACTCCGATATACAATTAAACTGTCAGATAATAAATTAACCGTCGCACATATTAAACGTCGACGGTTAATTGCAACTCGACCCGACCCAAGCACGTTAGCTCATTTGAGCAGAGTATATTACTTGCTAATACCCCTTAGGTCAAGCCCATATTTAAAAATGATCTATATAATAAGGCCCTAAATATTCAAAGCCTGCTTAAGGGCTTCTTCCACATCTCCCGCATCTACAGCTAGAGGCGCTTCGCTTTCCACTATCTCATTCTGAGCAAATCTGTTCTTTCTGCTTTCATGATAAGCCAACCCCGTGCCTGCCGGGATTAACCGACCAACGATAACGTTCTCTTTTAACCCTTGCAAACTATCACTTAATCCGCGAACCGCCGCATCAGTTAATACCCGGGTTGTTTCTTGGAATGACGCCGCCGAAATAAATGACTCTGTCGCCAACGATGCCTTAGTAATACCAAGCAGCACCGAATTGTAGCTCGCAGGAATCTTCCCCTCGGCCTCAACCTTGTCATTTTCTTCCCTCATTGCCGCACGCTCAACCTGGTCTCCTTTCAGGAATCCTGTATCGCCGGATGCGGTAATCTCGACCTTCCTGAGCATTTGACGAATGATAGCTTCAATGTGTTTATCATTGATTTTTACGCCCTGCAAACGATATACATCCTGAATTTCCTTAACCAAATAGTTCGCTAACTCCTCAATCCCTCTTAACCTAAGGATATCGTGCGGCGTCAACTCACCTTCTGCTATGGTTTCCCCCTTTTCTACATACTCCCCCTCAAAGACCGTAATATGGCGCCATTTGGGGATCAATGTTTCAATTTGCTCGCCAGCAGGATCTGTAATTATGACCCGTTGCTTACCTTTTGTTTCTTTTCCAAAGGAGATGGTGCCACTAGTCTCTGCAAGAATTGCCGGATCCTTTGTTTTTCGCGCTTCAAATAAATCTGCAACCCGCGGCAAACCACCGGTAATATCTCTTGTTTTACTAGACTCCTGCGGAATTCTCGCTAAAACATCACCGACCTTTACTTCCCCACCGTCTTTGATTCCGGCAATCGCCCCTGCAGGCAAGAAATATTGCGCTGGTATCTCAGTCCCCGGCAAATAAATTGCATTTCCTTCGCCATCAAAAAGCCTAACCATTGGACGCAATTCCTTACCCGCACTTCCCCGCTGTTTCGGATCGGTGACAACTAATGAACTCAAGCCGGTCACTTCGTCGGATTGCTTTTGTACGGTAACGCCATCGACAAAATCGATTAACTCGACCACACCATCAACCTCAGTGATAACAGGATGCGTGTGCGGATCCCAGTTAACAATTATATCACCCGCATTAATTCGCGAACCTTCCTGCACGGAAAGCACCGCTCCATAAGGGATTTTATAACACTCCTTCTCCCGACCATAATCATCAACTACGCCAACTTCACCTGATCTTGAAACTGCAACCAGATTACCTTCGCGATTAACCACTGATTTCAGATTATTAAGGCGCACAGTACCCGCAGATTTAACCTGAACATTACTGATTGCAGCAGATCTGGATGCAGCACCACCGATATGGAAAGTCCGCATAGTCAACTGCGTACCTGGCTCACCGATTGATTGCGCAGCAATAACCCCTACCGCCTCACCAATATTAACCAGATGACCACGCCCTAAATCACGTCCATAACAGGCAGCACAAACACCGTGTCTGTTTTCACAGGTAATAATTGAACGAACCAGAACTTGGTCAATACTATGCGCTTCGAGAACAGACACCCAGTGTTCATCTAATAACGTGCCTCTAGGTGCTACTATAATGTCACCGGCAGGATCCATGATGTCATTGACTGCAACACGACCTAATACACGCTCCGATAAAGGCTCTACAACATCACCACCCTCAATAATTGGAGTCATGATCAAACCATTAGATGTACCGCAATCATCACCATTAATTACCAGATCCTGCGCCACGTCGACCAACCTACGCGTCAAGTACCCGGAGTTCGCAGTTTTCAACGCAGTATCCGCCAGACCTTTGCGAGCACCATGCGTAGAAATAAAATACTGTAATACGTCCAAGCCTTCTCTAAAATTAGCGGTGATAGGCGTTTCAATAATGGAGCCGTCAGGCTTTGCCATCAAACCACGCATACCGGCTAACTGACGAATCTGAGCAGCAGAACCCCGCGCCCCTGACTCGGCCATCATAAAGATAGAGTTGAATGATTTTTGTTTTACCGTCTTACCTTCAGCATTAACAACCGACTCTTCACCCAGCCCGTCCATCATTACCTTAGCTATTTGGTCATTGGCATGCGACCAGATATCGACAACTTTGTTGTATCGTTCGCCATCAGTTACCAAACCGGAAGCATACTGACTTTGAATTTCGTTAACTTCAGCATCGGAAGCCTTAATAATATCGACTTTTTTGGCCGGTATTACCATATCTTCGATACCGAACGAAACTCCGGAAATCGTTGCATATCTAAAACCCAGATACATCAACTGATCGGCAAGTATGACAGTGTCTTTGTTGCCCAAATAGCGATAACTGTAATTAATTAACCGTGATATGTTCTTTTTGGTCATATCGCAGTTAACCAACTCGAATGGCGTACGGTCTGGAACCACTTCCCAGATTAGCGCACGGCCCACGGTAGTTTCTACTCGATGAGTTTTATCTTCAGTTTCGCCATTTTCATTTACCACTTTTTCTGTGATACGCAATTGAATTTTAGATTGTAATTCAACCGTCTTAGTTAACAGCGCCTTATGAATTTCGCCAACACTGACAAATATATTGCCATCGCCTTTTGCATTAATTTTTTCACGGCTTATGTAATAAAGCCCCAATACCACGTCTTGAGATGGATTGATAACAGGTTCACCGTTTGCTGGAGACAAGATGTTATTTGTCGCCATCATTAACGTTCTGGCTTCCAGTTGCGCTTCAATAGACAACGGAATATGCACAGCCATCTGATCGCCGTCAAAGTCGGCGTTAAATGCGCTACAGACCAACGGATGCAACTGGATCGCTTTACCTTCAATCAACGTGGGCTCAAACGCCTGAATGCCAAGTCTGTGCAACGTAGGCGCGCGGTTTAACAAAATAGGATGTTCGCGAATAACTTCTTCAAGAATATCCCAGACTTCAGCGCCCTCCCTTTCAACCATTTTTTTCGCAGCTTTAATGGTTGTGGCCAGACCGCGAAATTGCAGCTTGCTAAATATAAATGGCTTGAATAACTCCAATGCCATTTTTTTCGGAAGTCCGCATTGATGCAACCTTAACGTAGGGCCCACAACAATGACCGAACGACCTGAATAGTCAACGCGCTTGCCCAAGAGGTTTTGTCTAAAACGCCCTTGCTTGCCTTTGATCATATCCGCTAATGATTTAAGCGGTCTTCTGTTAGTACCGGTAATCGCACGACCACGACGACCGTTATCCAGCAACGCATCAACAGATTCCTGCAGCATACGTTTTTCGTTACGAACGATAATGTCAGGCGCATTCAAATCCAACAGCCGATTTAAACGATTGTTTCTGTTGATAACACGACGATAAAGATCATTCAAATCAGAGGTTGCGAATCGACCGCCATCCAGAGGCACAAGAGGTCGCAATTCAGGTGGCAATACCGGCAACACTTTCAAAATCATCCATTCCGGGCGATTTTTTGAACTCAATAACGCATCCATAACTTTCAGGCGTTTTGAGTACTTCTTGATCTTGGTTTCTGAATTGGTCGAGTTAATTTCTTCGCGCAGAATCTCGACTTGTTCCTTTAAATCGATTGATTTGAGCAAATCATAGATCGCTTCCGCACCCATTTTTGCGACAAAATCATCTCCATGCAATTCAACCGCATCCAGGTAATCATCATCAGTAAGCAGCTGGCCTTTATCTAAAGGCGTCATGCCTGGATCTAAAACGACGAACGATTCAAAATATAATACACGTTCAATTTCGCGTAGCGTCATATCCAACAACAACGCAATTCTGGATGGCAGTGATTTTAAGAACCAAATATGAGCGACAGGACTGGCTAAATCAATATGCCCCATTCTTTCACGACGGACCTTGGATAACGTAACTTCAACGCCACATTTTTCGCAAATAACGCCACGATGTTTCAGTCTTTTATATTTACCACAAAGGCACTCATAATCACTGACCGGGCCAAAAATCTTGGCACAAAACAAACCATCCCGCTCAGGCTTAAAAGTCCGATAGTTAATCGTTTCCGGTTTTTTTTACTTCGCCATATGACCAGGAACGAATCATATCCGGTGATGCCAAACCAATGCTAATTCCGTCAAAATCATCGGCACGACCTTGACGCTTTAAGAAATTCATTAAATCTTTCAAGAGCTTGTCCTCTTTAAATGCTTTCTGGCGTATACCAGAACAGGCTATAGGTTGGGTTAGGCACGTCTTTTTGCATCGCAACCCAACGGGTACGGCATTGCTTTGTCGGGTTGCGCCTCACTACCAACAGTAGGCGCTTTAGGAGACCCGACATACACACCTAATCCCGCTGCAATTCTATATTGACAGCCAATGAGCGGATTTCTTTAATTAAAACATTAAATGATTCCGGCATACCGGCTTCCATTTTATGATCGCCATCGACAATGTTTTTATACATGCGCGTTCTACCGGTCACGTCATCAGATTTAACCGTCAACATTTCCTGCAAGGTATAGGCGGCACCATAAGCTTCAAGCGCCCAGACCTCCATTTGCCCGAAACGCTGTCCGCCGAATTGCGCTTTACCGCCTAATGGTTGCTGCGTAACCAAGCTATAAGGCCCTGTTGACCGCGCATGCATCTTGTCATCAACCAAATGGTTCAACTTCAGCATATACATATAACCAACCGTAACTTCACGTTCAAACGGTTCGCCTGTCAAGCCGTCATAAAGCGTAACCTGCCCATGTTCAGGCAAATCAGCCAACTTCAACATGGTGCGAATTTCTTCTTCGCTTGCACCGTCAAATACAGGAGTCGCCATAGGCACGCCGCCGACAAGATTTTCAGCCATTTCCAAGATTTCTTGATCGGTAAACGAATCCAAATCTTCTTTATGACCGCTACTGTTATAAATTTTGTCCAGATATTCTCTGATAGCGGTAACTTTAGCTTTCTCAGCATCATATTTAGCCTCAAGCATTTTACCTATCTTGATGCCTAAACCTTTTGCTGCCCAGCCTAAATGCGTCTCCAACACCTGTCCGACGTTCATCCGCGAAGGTACGCCTAATGGATTAAGGACAATATCAACCGGATTACCATCAGCGGTATACGGCATATCCTCAATCGGCCTAATCATAGAAATAACACCTTTATTTCCATGACGGCCAGCCATTTTATCACCAGGCTGAATACGCCTTTTAACCGCTAAATAAACCTTGACCATTTTCAGAACACCTGGCGCCAAATCATCACCCATGGTGATTTTCTTACGCTTGACTTCGAATTTTTCATCAAAGTCTTTTCTTTGCTGCTCTACCTGGGTGACAACCGTTTCCAGCTGAAGATTGATATCTTCATCCTTCATGCGAATTTTCAGCCACTCTGAATGCTTCAAGCCATTAAGGTAAGCTTGCGTTATCTCAGTTCCCGCTTTTAACTGACCGGGACCTGATTGGGCAACTTTTCCAACCAAAAGCCTGGCAACACGGGCAAAAATATCTTCTTCAAGAATTTTCAGTTGATCATCAAGGTCTTTTCTGTAACGCTTGATTTCTTCCTGCTCAATATCCAGAGCACGTTTGTCTTTCTTAACTCCATCACGAGTAAATACTTGAACATCAATAACCGTACCCTCAATACTGCCAGGTACACGTAACGATGTATCTTTCACATCGGCCGCTTTCTCGCCGAAAATTGCTCGCAGTAGTTTTTCTTCCGGTGTTAATTGGGTCTCGCCTTTTGGCGTTACCTTACCTACCAGAATGTCACCGCCTTTTACTTCGGCACCGACATAAACTATTCCGGACTCGTCAAGTTTGGACAACGCTTCTTCGCTAACATTAGGAATATCCGCAGTAATTTCTTCCGGACTATGTTTCGTATCACGCGCTACGCAAGTTTTCTCTTCAATATGGATCGTAGTGAAACGATCTTCCTTGACAACACGCTCCGAAACTAGAATCGAATCTTCAAAGTTGTATCCATTCCAAGGCATAAACGCAACCAGCATGTTTTGCCCTAAAGCTAACTCGCCGATATCGGTAGATGGACCGTCTGCCATAATGTCGCCGGCATTAACGATGTCACCCGGTTTTACCAATGGTTTTTGGTTGATGCAGGTATTCTGATTCGAACGGGTATATTTAATCAGGTTGTAAATATCAACACCTGGCGTACCTGTTTCAGTCTCAGTATCATTTACTCGCACTACGATTCTGGCCGCGTCAACTGCTTCAATCTTGCCGCCACGCGCTGCAACCACGGTTACGCCTGAATCTTTTGCAACCGTTCTTTCCATACCTGTACCTACCAATGGCTTTTCAGCTCTTAGCGTAGGAACAGCCTGACGCTGCATGTTTGAACCCATCAACGCACGGTTAGCATCATCGTGCTCCAGGAACGGAATAATGGAAGCCGCTACCGATACAATCTGCTTGGATGACACGTCCATGTATTGCACGGTGTCGGACATAGCCAACGTAAATTCGTCTTTATGCCGGCATGACACTAAACCTTCAACCAGTTTCCCGTTTGCATCCACGGCCACACTGGCCTGCGCAATAACAAACTCGCCTTCTTCAATAGCTGACAAATAATCGACATGGTCGGTTACCTTGCCATCAACTACTTTTCTATAAGGCGTTTCCAGAAAACCATAATTATTGGTGCGCGCATAGACTGATAATGAATTTATCAAGCCGATGTTGGGTCCTTCAGGCGTTTCAATTGGACATACGCGACCATAATGCGTTGCATGTACGTCACGAACCTCAAATCCGGCGCGTTCTCTTGCCAAACCGCCAGGCCCTAGAGCCGATACGCGGCGTTTATGCGTCACTTGGGATAATGGATTATTTTGATCCATAAATTTCGACAGCTGGCTGGAGCCGAAAAATTCCTTTACCGCGGCAGAAACCGGTTTCGCATTGATGATTTCCTGAGGCATCAAGCCTTCTGAATCAGCCAATGTTAAGCGTTCTTTAACCGCTCTTTCAACGCGAACCAATCCTACACGGAATTGGTTCTCGATCATTTCACCAACAGAACGAACCCGCCTGTTACCTAGATGATCAATATCGTCAACATTGCCGTTGCCGTTACGAATATCTATTAATTCTTTAAGTACATCAATGATGTCGTCTTTAGTTAAAGTGCCCGAACCTGTCGTTTCTTGGCGACCTAAACGACGATTAAACTTCATCCGTCCAACCGTTGACAAATCATATCTTTCATCGGTAAAGAACAAGTTTTGAAACAAATTCTCAGCAGAGTCTTTAGTCGGCGGTTCGCCAGGACGCATCATCCGGTATATTTCAACCAATGCTTCAAGACTATTGGTAGTGGTATCCAGTCTCATGGCATTAGACATGTACGGACCTTTATCCAAGTCATTGACGAACAAGGTATTCAGATCGGTAATGCCGCTTTCAATGCATCGATCTATTATTGCTACAGTCAGCTCGTCGTTCACATTAGCGACCAACTCGCCTGTAGATCGGTCAATCAGGTTATGTCCTAATATCTTGCCAACCAAGTAATCCTTGGGCACTTCTACTTCAGTTAACCCGGACTTTATCATTTCACGGATATGCTTAGCCGTAATCCGACGCCCTTCTTCAACCAATACTTCACCTTTTTTACTCTTAATATCAAAGGCTGCAATTTCTCCACGCATGCGTTCAGGCACGATATGGAAAATGCATTTTTGAGCATCAACAGTAAATTTATTCATTTCGAAGAAAATCTTTAACATTTCTTCGTTATCGTACCCTAATCCCCTAAGCAAGATAGTTGCGGGTATTTTTCTACGCCGATCAATTCGAACAAAAACGCAATCTTTATGATCAAATTCAAAATCTAACCACGAACCACGATAAGGGATAACCCGAGCATTAAATAACAACTTTCCTGACGAATGGGTCTTTCCTTTATCATGATCAAAGAAAACACCTGGTGAACGATGTAACTGGGAGACAATGACCCGCTCCGTCCCATTAATGACAAATGTTCCATTGTCAGTCATTAAAGGCAACTCACCCATGTAAACTTCCTGCTCACGGATATCCTTAACTACTTTAGCATTCGCAGAGGCTTCTTTATCATAGATAACCAAGCGAACCAATACCCTTAAGGGGGCCGCATAAGTCGCGCCTCTTTGTTGACACTCTCTTACATCAAAAACAGGCTCCCCCAATCTATATTTCACATACTCCAGCACCGCATATCCGGAATGGCTTTCAATTGGAAAAACACTGGAGAATGCAGCATGCAATCCACTGTCTTCACGCTTTTCAGCTGTAACACCTGATTGCAAAAAGCCCGCATATGAATTAATTTGCGTTGCCAGAAGATAGGGAACATCAAGTACCTCAGTACCTTTCCCAAAGTTATTTCGAATACGCTTTTTTTCTGTAAAAGAGTAGGACATATCGCTTCCAAACCTTTTCGTCATAGATAATTTTCTACCGTGCGGTTATTGCAAACAGTAAAAGGCCGATGACAAGGTTGCCACCAGCCGTACTTGGCAGGGACGTCTATTTCGACGTCCCTGCAATTGAGTCAAAATTTATTTTATTTCGACAGTAGCGCCTGCATCAACAAGCTGCTTTTTAACATCTTCTGCTTCGGCTTTAGAAACAGCTTCTTTCACGGTTGTTGGAACGCCTTCAACAGCGTCTTTAGCTTCTTTCAAGCCCAATCCAGTGATACCGCGAACTGCTTTAATAACCGCAACTTTGTTCTCACCGAAAGACGTCATAATAACATCAAATTCAGTTTGTTCTTCAACAGCAGCCGCTGAAGCCGCTGGCGCAGCCGCTACAGCAACCGCTGCAGATACGCCAAATTTTTCTTCCATCGCTGAAATCAAGTCAACGATTTCCATAACGGTCATGTTTGAGACCGCTTCCAAGATATCTTCTTGCGAAATTGCCATTGTGTATTCCTCTAAAATAATAAGTTTTAAACTGGTTGTGGTGGAAACGTTACACTGCAACGCTCGCTACTATGCCGCTTCTTTTTGGTCTCTAATTGCAGCAAGAGTACGCACAAATTTCTCTGTAGGCGCCTTCATTACTGACATCAACATACCAATACCTTGATCGCGAGTAGGTAGACTGGCTAGTCGAGCAAGCTCAGATCCACCAAATGACTGTCCGCCAATAGCAACTATCTTGGTAATTAACTTGTCGTGAGTTTTGGCAAAATTGCTGATTAATCGCGCTGCAGAACCTGGATCTTCCATAGAAAATGCGATCAATAACGGACCTACCAGTCCACTTTGCATACATTCAAATTCAGTCCCGGCTACCGCTCGTTTTGCCAGTGTATTTTTTACCACACGCAGATATACGCCTGTCTCTCTCGCAGTTTTACGCAGCTCGGTTAATTCCGTAACTGTTAACCCACGATATTCTGCTGCAATTGCAGAATGAGCTTTAGCGGCGAATACAGCGACTTCTTCTACGACAGCTTTTTTTGCTATCTAAATTTAGTGCCACAGCTTACCTCCGGAATTTATCCCCAGAATTAATAAAAAGCATTCAGCTGAACGCCCCTTACGGTCCCTTTCCCCAGCTTTTAGGTCCAGCTTCCGTCTACGCAGGAATAATTAAGTTTTACAACACCTGCGGTCTTTGACGGTTGCCGAACGGGTCGGCAACCCAAAGTCTTTTATAACGTTAAATTGAAATACTGCTTTGATCCAGCCACAAACCAGGACCCATAGTCGAAGATAATGTTATCTTCTTAATGTAAATACCTTTAGCTGCGGTCGGTTTTAACTTCCTTAAATCTGCAAGCAACGCTTCCAAGTTACCTTGAATAGCAACTGCATCGAATGCAACTTTACCAAGCGTACAATGAATAATTCCTGACTTATCAGTCCGGTAACGCACTTGTCCCGATTTTGCATTTTTTACTGCAGTGGCAACATCAGCAGTCACAGTTCCAACCTTAGGGTTAGGCATCAAGCCTCTAGGTCCCAAAATCTGACCCAATTGACCAACTACTCTCATGGCATCTGGAGAGGCAATGACCACATCAAAATTCATTTCACCTTTTTTTACCAGCTCGCCCAAGTCATCCATACCCACTATATCAGCTCCGGCTTCTCTCGCCGCATCAGCGTTAGGACCCTGAGTAAAAACCGCAACTCTAACTGTTTTACCCGTGCCATTTGGCAACACCGTTGCGCCGCGAACATTTTGATCGGACTTGCGAGGGTCCACACCCAAATTGACACTAACATCAATAGCTTCACTAAACTTTGCAGTCCCCAGTTCTTTCAACAACTGAACCGCTTCAGTAATTGAATATTGCTTAGTCTTATCAACTTTCCCTTTGATAATTTTTGCTTTTTTTGACAACTTAGCCATTATAATCCCTCCACATTCAGACCCATGCTGTACGCACTGCCCGCAATCGTTTTTACTGCCGCTTCCAGATTTGCCGCATTCAAATCTTCCATTTTTGTTTTAGCAATTTCTTCCAATTGCGCACGAGTTACCGTACCAACTTTCTTGGTATTAGGATTACTGCTGCCGTTTTTAATGCCAGTTGCTTTCTTCAAAAGAATTGAAGCTGGCGGGGTTTTTGTAATAAAAGTAAAACTACGATCACTATAAACAGTGATAACCACAGGCAAAGGCAATCCTTTTTCTGTATCTTGTGTTTTAGCATTAAACGCTTTACAAAACTCCATAATATTAACACCGCGTTGACCCAATGCTGGACCTACCGGTGGACTTGGATTTGCTTCGCCCGCTTTAACCTGCAACTTAATATACGCGGTTATTTTTTTAGCCATTATTTACTCCAAATATGGGTACAAACGCTTTTCAGCTCCCCTAGACACAAAAAATCACTGCCTTATTCAGACAGTGATTTTGAAAATACCAAACACCTAAACCTAATTAGCTTTTTTCTACCTGCCCAAAGCCAAGCTCAACAGACGTTGAGCGACCAAAAATGAGCACTGATATTTTTATTTTACTTTTCTCGTAATTAACTTCCTCAACAACACCATTAAAATCCTTAAATGGCCCATCAATAACCCTAATTACCTCACCAGCCTCAAACATCGTCTTAGGTCGAGGCTTGTTCACTCCATCTTCGACTCTATTGAGAATAGCCATCGCTTCTTTTTCGGATATTGGCGCAGGACGATCGGAAGTCCCACCTATAAATCCCAACACCCTTGGCACATCTTTTACCAAATGCCAAGTTTCATCAGTCAAATCCATCTGCACCAGGACATATCCAGGAAAGAATTTTCTTTCGCTTTTTCTCTGCTGCCCCATACGCATTTCTACAACTTCCTCAGTAGGCACCAAAATCTTGCCGAAATACTGCTCCAACCCTTCTCTCTTGATTCTTTCCTCTAGGGCTTGCTTAACTTTATTCTCGAAATTTGAGTAGGCGTGCACAACATACCATCGTAGCGCCATCTTCCTACCCTCCTTGACCAGTCAAAAGACGCACACCCCAAAACAGGAACATATCCAGCAACCACAGAATCAAGCCAACGATAAAAACCATTCCAAACACCAGCAATGTGGTACGAAAAGTCTCTTCTCGAGTCGGCCAAACAACCTTTCTGACTTCTTGCTTAGACTCCAGCACGAAACCCCAAACATTTCGCCCTACTCCTGTAGTGAGCATCATACCCACCACAACCAGCGCCACAAAAACCAAACCAAGGACGCGGTATAAAAGCGGAACTTCTGAGAAATAATAGAATGCAGCCACACCAGCAACTACAAAGACAACGGAAAATACTTGCTTAACAACATCAAAAACCGATGTCGATGCTTCTACCTGAGTATTCATGTGTTATTTACTATGAAAATAGATTTGATATGCTTTAATCTGAATGGCAGGCCAGGAGGGTCTCGAACCCCCAACCCGCGGTTTTGGAGACCGCTATTCTACCAATTGAACTACTGACCTATTCAGACGAGCCTTACATAAACTGCTATATTATACTAAATAATATTATTATTCAAGTATTGATGCAACAACGCCCGCACCTACTGTACGACCACCTTCACGGATTGCAAAACGCAAACCATCTTCCATGGCAATCGGTGAAATCAGCTTTACTTTGACTGAAATATTATCGCCAGGCATAACCATTTCAACACCTTCCGGCAACTCGACAGCACCGGTCACGTCGGTTGTTCTGAAATAGAACTGCGGACGATAG
>Ga0160184_105916_pt1 | contig 14888 bp, 12 predicted proteins | sample met14sa_2_FD_114924 | JGI IMG/M metagenome (GOLD analysis project Ga0160184, IMG submission 114924) | Synthetic bacterial communities of pure cultures from sediment of Lake Washington, USA, under high oxygen condition - MT... | ecosystem: Engineered > Modeled > Simulated communities (microbial......
ACAGTAGTCTATCAGACTTGAAGTTGTTGTGAAATTCTAATCATGGTATAAAGGTAAGTTCACTATGTAACCAATACTCACACTTGTCGACACGGTCGGTGGGGTGCTGAAAGTCTATTTAGGATTTTCGGTCACTGATCGGGGCGAGTGGAGGCGTAACCCAACGCCGAATTATTCGGCAATTTTAGGAGAAGTAAATGGCAGCAGTGTCAATGCGTCAAATGCTGGAAGCGGGTGTTCACTTTGGACATCAAACCCGTTACTGGAACCCAAAAATGGCTTCATATTTGTTTGGAGCGCGTAACAAAATTCATATCATCGACCTGGAACAAACGCTTCCATTGTTTAACGATGCGATGAACTATCTTGGTCAAATGACCGCCAACAAAGGCACCATTCTGTTTGTCGGTACTAAAAAAGCGGCGCGTAAAGTCGTGGCGGAAGAAGCAAAACGTTGTGGCATGCCTTACGTCAACCATCGTTGGTTGGGCGGCATGTTGACCAACTTCAAAACCATCAAAAAGTCCATCAACCGTTTGAAAGAACTGGAAGCGATGAAAGCCGATGGCACCTTGTACCAACGTTTCAGCAAAAAAGAAGCTTTGGGCATGGAGCGCGAATTGGAAAAGCTTGAGCGTAGCTTGGGCGGTATCAAAGATATGCGCGGCACTCCTGACGCTATTTTCGTGTTGGACGTAGGTTATGAGAAAAATGCCATTATGGAAGCCAAAAAATTGGGCATTCCAGTGGTCGGCGTGGTTGACTCCAATAACTCGCCCGAAAAAATTGATTACGTTATCCCAGGTAATGACGATTCTATCCGCGCAGTGACTTTGTATTGCCAAAGTGCTTCGGCCTCCGTGCTGGAAGCAAAAGCCTTGCGTATGGATGCTTCAGCCAAAGCCGACGATTTTGTAGAAGAAGTCGTAACGGAAGCGTAAGTATTAAACGCGCTCGGCCAAGGTGGTTGAGCGCCGCTGAATCTGGTATTCAGAACAGACTGTCTTTTAAACGCCTCCTTTGTGAGGCGTTTTTTTAGTTAATAAAATTTGAGGAAAAAACGATGAGTATTAGTGCGGCGATGGTCAAGGAATTGCGTGAGCGTACCGGCTCAGGCATGATGGAGTGTAAGAAAGCCCTGGTTGAAGCCAATGGCGATATGGAACTGGCCATTGAAAACATGCGTAAAGCCGGTTTGGCAAAAGCCGATAAAAAATCCGGCCGTATCGCGGCGGAAGGCATCATAGGTGTTAAAGTTTCCGACGACGCTAAAACCGTTGTTATGGTAGATGTTAACTGCGAAACCGATTTCGTCGCCAAAGGCGATGATTTTATTGGTTTTGCTAATGATGTCGTCAATAGTTTGTTGACCAGCAATGTCAACAGCGACGAAGAATTGCAAGCAATGGTACTGAGCACCGGCGTCAGCGTTGACGATACCCGTCGTGCGTTGATTGCTAAAATCGGCGAAAACATTACTGTGCGCCGTTTCGTTAAATTCACCACCACTGAAGGTGGTCAGGCGGCTTACCTGCACGGCAGTAAAATTGGCGTTATCGTTGAGTTAAGCAAAAACGATCCCGCTTTGGGTAAGGACGTGGCGATGCATGTTGCCGCTGCTAAACCTGAATATGTATCGGATGATCAAGTATCAGTCGATGTTATAGCCAAGGAAAAAGAGATTTTTGCCGCGCAAGCACTGGAAAGTGGCAAGCCTGCCGAGATCGTTGAAAAAATGATTGGTGGTCGTATCAATAAATTCCTGGCGGAAGTGACATTGTTGGGTCAACCTTTCATCAAGGACGACAGCGTTACCGTTGGTAAATTGCTGACCTCTAAAGGCAATGCTGTCGTGCGTTTTGCTCGTTTCGAAGTGGGCGAAGGCATTGAGAAAAAAGAAGAAGATTTTGCCGCCGAAGTAATGGCACAAGTTAGAGGCTAAACGCCTCGGAATAAACCCGGTTCGCCGGGTTTATTTATATCAGTTCGTTGCTTTTAACCCATGTTTACGGTGGATATTTGATTATGAGTCAATTGATTTGTCAGAGAATTTTACTTAAATTGAGCGGCGAAGCACTGGCGAGCGAACGCGGCGGCAGTATCGATCCGGATATAGTGCAACGCTTGGCTCAAGAAGTGAAAGACTTGTGCGATGCAGGTATCCAGGTTGGCTTGGTGATTGGTGGCGGCAATATTTTGCGCGGCGGCGAGAAAGCATCTGAAGGCTTAAATCGAGTCACCGGCGACCAAATGGGTATGTTGGCAACGGTGATTAATGCCTTGGCGATGCAGGACGCGCTGGAGTATCTCGGGCAGCCGGTTCGGGTCATGACTGCCTTGAAAATCAATCAGGTGTGCGAAGATTACATCCGTCGCCGGGCTGTCAGACATTTGGAAAAAGGTAGAGTGGCTATTTTCGCTGCCGGAACCGGTAATCCGTTTTTTACTACCGATACCGCCGCCAGTTTGCGTGCTATTGAAATTGACGCCGAGTTGATGATTAAGGCGACCAAAGTCAAAGGCGTTTATTCCGCGGACCCGAATAAAGTGGCTGATGCCGTATTTTATCCCCGCTTGACCTATGACGAAGCCATCGATCAGCGCTTGAATGTCATGGACACCACGGCCTTGGTTTTGTGCCGGGATAACAACCTGCCCATGCGGGTAATGAATGTATTTGAGCCGGGAGCGATTATGCGCTTGATGCGCGGTGAAGACATAGGCTCCCTAATCGAGAGGAACTAACAGAATGATCAGCGATATTCAACAAGATGCCGCCAGCCGTATGGTAAAAAGCATCGAGTCCTTACAAAAAGCATTTACCAAAATAAGAACCGGCCGCGCGCATCCCAGCTTGCTGGACCAAATCAGCGTCACGTATTACGGTAACGAATCGCCCTTGTCGCAGGTTGCCAACGTCTCTGTCGAGGACGCGCGTACCTTGAAAGTCGTGCCTTGGGAAAAGAGCATGATCCAGGCTATCGAGAAAGCCATCATGTCGTCCGGCTTGGGCTTAAATCCCGCCACGCAAGGTACCGTCATCAGACTGCCGTTGCCGGCGCTGACCGAAGAGCGTCGTCGTGATTTGGTTAAAATCGTCAAAAATGAAGCCGAACAAGGCCGCGTAGCGATTCGCAATATTCGCCGCGACGCCAATGCCGCGATCAAAGATGCTTTGAAAGAGAAATTAATTTCTGAGGACGATGCGCGTCAAGCCGAAGAAAAAATTCAGAAGCTCACCGATCAATACATCAAGGAAGTAGAGAAGCATCTTGAAGAAAAAGAAGCCGATTTGCTTTCCATGTAATCGAGAGGCGTGATGACTGCTGCTGACAACGATAAACCGGCGATAAATAACGGCAATCCACGGCATATTGCCATCATCATGGATGGCAATGGTCGCTGGGCGCAAAAACGCTTGATGCCCAGGATCATGGGGCATTACGCTGGTGTGAAGGCGGTCAGGAAGATCGTCGAGTATTGTGCCAAAGAGAACATTGAAGTGCTGTCATTGTTCGCTTTCAGCAGCGAAAACTGGCGCAGGCCGCAAGATGAAGTGAGTTTGTTGATGGAGCTGTTCATGAACACACTGCAATCCGAGGTCGATAAACTCGACAAAAACAACATCAGACTGAAAATCATCGGCGATAAAAGCGCGTTTCCGGAAAAACTGCGGGAAAAAATCGCCGCAGCCGAAGGACAGACCGCACAAAACGACGGATTGACATTGCTGATTGCCGCTAACTACGGCGGACGTTGGGACATCACCCAAGCTTTGCGGCAAATCGTCGCTGGGGTGAAATCGGGCGAGATCGACGAGCAAGCCATTTCCGAACAACTCGTCAATCAATATCTGGTGACCGCTGAGTTACCCGAGCCTGATTTGTTTATTCGTTCCGGCGGAGAGGAACGGATCAGTAATTTTCTTCTGTGGCAACTGGCCTATACCGAATTTTATTTTACCGATGCGCTTTGGCCGGATTTCGATCAGCAAGCATTGGAAAAAGCTATCGGCAGCTTCAAAGGCCGGCAAAGACGTTTTGGGCACACTGGCGAACAAGTCATCGATAACAGAGTTCTCTAGGGATTTTTTCTATAACCATAATAATTAAAAAACCACACACATGTTATTAAAACGCATCTTAACCGCGCTAGTACTGGCTACCGTGGTCATCACGGCAGTTATGCTGCTGCCAGCCCTTTATTTCTCCCTATTTATCGCTGTGGTTACACTGATCGCCGCCTTCGAATGGATGGCCTTGACTGACGTAAACACGCTTATCCGCAAAATACTTTTCCTCTTGTTTTTAATTGTGCCGATGTTGGGCGTTACTTATTGGACGGTATTGCTGGAGTTGCTTAGCGAGGCGATGGAATGGCCGGAAATCAAAGACTATTCGGATGCTTTAGAGTGGTTTGTTATCGCTCCGGTGCTGTTCTGGGTGCTAACGATGGTTTTGATCAGAAAAGCCGGTCCGCAGTTGTTGAATATCGAGTTCAAGGCACGGCTCAAGACTTTCAGCGGTTGGTTGGTATTGCTCTCTGCCTGGATGTTTCTCAGCAAATTAAGAGCGTATTACGGTCCTGGCATGGTGATCTACTTTTTGCTGTTGATTTGGGCCGCGGATATTTCCGCCTTTTTTGCTGGTAAAACTTGGGGTAAAGATAAACTCGCGCCAGAAATAAGTCCGGGTAAAACCATTCAAGGCATGTATGGTGCTTTAATTTCCGCGGCTGTCTGCGGCATAGGTTTTACTATTTATGGTTGGATTACCGCGACTCAGCCAGAAGATGTTGACTCCGGAACGTTGCGCTTCCTCAATGGATTGGTGTGGACCGATATGTTGATATTGTCGGTGATGACCGTGTTGATCTCAATTTACGGCGATTTGTTTTTCAGTCTGATAAAACGCAAAAAAGGTGTTAAAGACAGCGGTAACTTGTTACCCGGTCACGGTGGCATTTTGGACAGAGTGGATAGCATCATTGCTGCCGCGCCTTTTTTCTATGCAGGGATTTTATTGATTGGTAGGGTGTTTTACGCATGAAAGGTCTTTGCATACTCGGAGCCACCGGCTCGATTGGCGTCAGCACTTTAGATGTGGTTGCGCGCCACCCCGACCAATATAAAGTGGTAGCGTTAACCGCCAACGGTAATATCGACGCCTTGTACGAACAATGTTTGGCCCATCGTCCGGAGTATGCAGTAGTTGCCAATCCGGATAACGCTCAAGCATTCGAGGACAAAATCGCCGGTTCGCCTCTTGCCGATATTAAGGTGTTAGCCGGCGCGGACGCCTTGACGCAAGTAGCAACCTTGGACAATGTTGACGCAGTGATGGCCGCTATCGTCGGCGCAGCAGGTTTGTTGCCAACTTTGGCCGCAGCAAAAGCTGGCAAAACGGTATTGTTGGCTAACAAGGAAGCCTTGGTCATGTCCGGGCAAATCTTTATGCAAGCCGTCGCCGAAAACGGCGCGACCTTGTTACCGATTGATAGCGAACACAACGCAATATTTCAGTGCATGCCTGCTGGCTATACGACCGGGCATACTGCCAAACAGGCCAGACGTATTTTGTTGACCGCATCCGGCGGTCCGTTTCGGCAAACGCCAATTGCCGATTTGGATACTGTGACCCCCGAACAAGCGGTCGCGCATCCGAAATGGGATATGGGCCGAAAAATTTCGGTGGATTCCGCGACGATGATGAACAAAGGCTTGGAGTTGATCGAGGCCTGTCTGTTGTTCAATATGGACCCGGATGCGATTCAAGTAGTGATTCATCCGCAAAGTATCATTCACTCCATGGTGGATTATGTCGACGGCTCTGTGTTAGCGCAAATGGGCAACCCCGACATGCGCACACCTATCGCGCACGCCATGGCTTGGCCGGAGCGCTTTGACTCCGGCGTGGTGCCGCTGAATATTTTCGAAGTCAAGCATATGGATTTCGAACAACCTGATTTGCAACGTTTCCCGTGTTTGCGGCTGGCCTACGAAGCTATCAAAGCTGGCGGCATTATGCCGACCGTTTTGAACGCCGCGAATGAGATTGCCGTGGAAGCCTTTTTGAACGAGCAGGTACGCTTTACCGATATTGCGCGCATCATAGAGCGAAGCATGGCCCAATTTACTGCCGATTGCGCCGATACGCTCGAACACGTCTTGGCAGCCGACCAGCAGGCCAGAGACGTTGCGAATAAAGTGATCGCCGAACTCAAACAATAGATTTGATGGATACTTTGCACACTTTGTTTTATTTCACCGTCGCCATCGCGGTACTGGTGGCGTTTCATGAGTACGGCCATTTTTGGGCGGCACGCAAGGTTGGCATCAAAGTTATCCGTTTTTCCATCGGTTTCGGCAAGCCGTTAATCAGCTGGCAAAAAAGCTCGGCCGATACTCAATTCGTCGTCGCTGCCATCCCGTTGGGCGGCTATGTGAAAATGGTCGACGAACGCGAAGAAGCCGTAAAGGCGGAAGATTTACCTTTCGCCTTCAATCGGCAGCCGTTATTAGCCCGAACCGCCGTCGTCGCAGCCGGACCGATTGCCAATTTACTGCTGGCCGTGGTTTTATTTTGGTTGGTGTTGGTCATCGGTGAAGCGGGCGTTAGACCGGTTATCGGTGGAGTGGAGGCCGGATCTCTGGCCGAGCAGGCCGGTTTTGCGGCAGGGGACGAAATAATCAGCGTTGATGAGACTGCCACGCCTACCTGGATAGAAGCTCTGGACACCTTGTTGACCTCGGCGATTGACGGTAAAACCGAAATAAGCGTAGTGACTAAAGCGATAGACGATAGTCAACAAGTACGCTTGATTCACTTGACCGAACAAGACGTACAAACCCCGGAAATGCTACATAAGCGATTGGGTCTGAAACCTTGGGTGCCCACTATTAAACCGGTTATCGGTAAGGTGCTTGAGGATGGGGTTGCCAAACAAGCCGGTTTACAAAGCGGTGATTTAATTATCAGCGCAGACGGCACCGCCATTACCGACTGGCAACAATGGGTAGATTATGTGCAGGCCCGGCCGGATGTTGAAATTAAGTTATTGCTGGAGCGTAGCGGCGCGCCATTATCCTTAAGCATAACGCCGCGTAGCGAACAGCAGGGTGAGGGCAAGGCTGTCGGCAAAATCGGCGCCGGTGTGGATACGCCGAAAGACTTGCTGGACTCCATGATGGTGACACATGCTTTGTCTCCCTGGGATGCGGTTCCGGTCGCCGGAAAGCGAGTTTGGTTTTACGCGGTGACCACATTAAAAATGATGGGAAAAATGGTGGTAGGTTCGGCTTCCGTCGAGAATTTGAGCGGTCCCATCAGTATCGCCCAATATGCCGGTCAATCGGCTGAAATGGGATTTACGGCGTTTCTGAAGTTTCTAGGCTTGGTTAGCGTCAGTCTCGGTGTGTTGAATTTGCTGCCTGTCCCGGTGTTGGATGGTGGTCATTTGCTGTTTTTCGCCGTTGAGGCCGTAAAAGGCAGCCCGATTCCGGAAAGAATACAACTGTATTTTCAACAGGCCGGCATGTTGCTGTTGATGCTGCTGATGGGTCTGGCGATGTTTCTGGATATAGGCAGATTATTTCAATAACGCTGAACAAAGCAGTCGCGTTGTGGTCAACCACATTCATTTCTAATCTTCCCTGGTAATTACATGAAAAAAATCACATACACGCTGGCTCTGACGCTACTGGCTTTGACTAGTCCAGCATTATTTGCCGACGAAGCCGCGATAAAAAAAGCCTTGAGTAACTTTATGCCGGGCGGGCAGGTTGACTCGGTGAAACCATCGGAAGTCAAAGGTCTGTACGAAGTGTCTATGGGCGGCAATATCTTTTATTCATCCGAAGACGGTAAATATTTACTGCAAGGGCAATTATTTGACGCCGAAGCAAAGAAAAATATCACCGAATCTAAGCTGGCTGAGGTGCGTAAAGCCTCGCTGGATAAAGTCGGCGAACAAAAAATGATTATTTTCAAACCGGAAAACAGCAAACATGTCGTGTCTATCTTTACCGACATCGATTGCGGTTATTGCCGTAAGTTGCACTCTGAAATCGATCAATACATGGCGCAGGGCATTACGATACGCTACATGTTCTTCCCTAGAGCCGGCAAAGGGTCGGATTCCTATAAAAAAGCAGTGTCAGTCTGGTGTGCCGCCGACAAAAACAAAGCATTAACCACCGCGAAGAAGGGTGAACATCTGGACGCGAAAACCTGTGAAAATCCAGTGGATGAACATATGGCCTTGGGTGAAGCGTTCGGTATGAATGGCACACCGATGATAGTCACGCAAAAAGGTAATATCCTGCCCGGCTATGTGCCTGCCGCGCAGTTGGCAAAAGTGCTGGCCAGCGAATAAGCAAATACAAAAAACCGCCAGCTTTCGAGTTGGCGGTTTGATGGGTTAGAAAGTTATCGGATCGTCACTTCTACCCGACGGTTTCGCGGTTCGGACGTTTCATCGCCGGTCTTGATCAACAAATTCTTTTCGCCGTGCGATGTCACGGCGACCTCTTTGACATCCATTTTGCCGGCATCGAATAACTTGCTGACCTGAACGGCGCGCTCATTAGCCAGCTTTTCGTTTTTGCCGGCATCGCCCACGGTGTCGGTGTGGCCTATCACTGAAATATCGGCGGCCGGATGTTTGCTGGCGGCTTCGATGATCTTCGGAATCAAGGCCGCAGAATCCGCGGTCAGCTTGGTGCCGCCGGTTTCAAAATACAATAAAAATGTTTCCGGTAATACCGGCTCGGAAGCTAAGGCTCGACCAAAGTCCTTATTGATCTTCTCTTGTTCTACTTTGAATACGGTTTTAGAGTTATCCAGAGCCGCACCAAAACCGGCTTGTTCAACCACGGTTTCGCTGCCGGCACCGCTGATAATCACTTTTCCGGTTGAGCCGTCGTGATCTTCCAGTAAGACCAAATAAGATTTGGCGCAACCGCTTAAAGCCAGCGCGACTGCGAATGTTAAGGTTTTGGGTATGGAAATTGTCGTCATGGCAAATACTCAGTTTAATCTTCAACTTTGACTAAAAAACGTGTGCCTCTTACCGCAATCACGCCGGTGGGGGTTTTTACCGTTACCGCTTCCGGTTTGAGTTTGGCGATGACGCCGGAAATATAGTGCAGGGTGCCTTTTAATAAGCTGGCGTTTAATTGCAATTTGTCCTGTTGTGGTTCGAATTGATATGCTTCTATTTTGAATTCGGTATTCGGGCCGATCGACAAAATGGTATTGTCTTTCAGCGTTACCCCGGCTGCGCCGTTTTGGTCGGTTTTGATAACGTTGCCGACATGAATCGGCGAACCAAGGCTGGCTTTGATTGGGCCGCTACTCTCGTCAATAGTCGTTTGATCGTTGATGGTTTTGATGTAGCCGATGACTGTTTCATCGGCCGATGCCGCATTCGGCATGCAAAGGGCTAACCCCAGGCTACAACAGGCGAAAAGACGTTTCATAATGGCCTCTACAAACGGTGTTTTGGGACATCAATAGCCGCGCGGGCGGTATCGAAATTCAGCGTGTAAGTATAGACAGCATTTAATTGTTGTCAGATTCAAGAGCTTATTTGTTTTAGGGCTATTCGTACGCCGCTTTTATATATTGTCTCACCGGCGAAGGCGGGAGCCTGGTGGCTATGTGGGATTCGGTTCGTGGTCTGGCTTTCTGGCGCGCGCTCACTATCGGAAACCAGCGCTCATAGAAGGGTTACCTGCATTAGATAAAAGTCTAAGCGGCTTAACGGGTCAGCAATTCCACCCAGAACGTGCTGCCCACACCCGGCGTGCTGCTAACCCCGACGGTACCGTTCATCAATTCCGCCAGTTGTTTGGTAATAGCCAATCCAATACCGGTGCCTTCTATTTCGGTATTATCCGCACCCAGGCGCTGAAACGATTGGAATAACAATTGTTGTTGTTGCTCCGCCAGACCGTTGCCGGTATCGGTGATAGAAATTCTCACCCGGTTATCGTCCACCCGTCTGCTGCTCAAGTTGATGGAACCGTGGGGGCGATTGTATTTCACGGCGTTGGACAAAAAATTCAATAAAATTTGTTTGGCGCGTTTCGGGTCTGCTTGCAACTCAATGTTCTCGGGTAAGCAATTATCGACAAGCAACGCCAGACCTTTATTTTGCGCCAAGGGTGTGATCAGGGTTTGGCAATCCTTGATCAGCTCCGCCAAATTGATGCTGCCGATATTCACGCTGATTTTGCCGGACTCGATTTTAGCCAGATCCAAAAGCTCGTTAATCAGCCCGAGCAAGTGCAGGCCGGCCTTGAGTATTTCATTCACCGAGTCCAGGTGAGTTTCAGCCAAAGGATGTTCCTGGTCGTCCATTTGCATCAGCTGCGCAAAACCGATAATGGCATTTAGCGGGGTACGTAATTCGTGGCTCATTTGCGACAGAAATTGGCTTTTGGCCAAGCTGACTTGTTCGGTCCGGTTAATCAATTCCCGCATTACCGTTTGTTCTTCGGCTTTTTTCAGCAGCATTTTCGCCATGAGCATCCGCTCGCCAATATCGTTGATGGTCAACACCGTGCCCATCAGTGCGCCCCGACTGCCTATCAAAGGGGCGATGGTCAGATTCGCGTTCATCGCATAATGGTCGGAAATGGATAAGCGGGTATTGCTGATTTTCAACGGTCCTTGATTGATGACGCTTTGTTGTATCAATTCTGCGATTCGATGCGGTTTGCCGTCTATTTCCAAATTAAAAATGTCGTCGATATTTTGACTGCTAGTCTTGGGACGTTTGCTGCCGATGATGTCCAGAGCGGCGGCATTCATGTATTCAATCGAGCCTTTGTTATCGGTGGTGATTACCCCATCGACGATAGCGTTTAAGGTGATATAGGCGCGCTTTCGTTCTGCGAATAAGGATTGGATCAGTTTCTCAAAATGCCGCCAGCTGCGCAGTGGATAGCTGATTATTAACACCAGTAATGCCACGGACGGTGCAAACCAATAGTGGCTGGTATGCAGTAAGACTAAGCAAAACAGTAAAATTGCCATGGACAGCATAGAAACCGCCAGCGCCAGCCAGCGCAGTGAAAAACAGGTGCTGATCTTGATGGCGATCCCGGCTATGGCCAGGCTTAACAGAAATTGCCAATGGCCCGGTAGCGGTTGCCAAAGCGTTTGCTTAATCAGGCCATCCAAGCCGGCTGCGACGAAATCCACACCGCTCATGGGCCGACTACCGATAGCCAGAGGTGCCGGCAGGTCACGTTCTATACCGCTGGCGGTGAGCCCGACCAATACGTATTTATCGGTGAATAATTGTCCGGACACATTACCCGACAATACGTCCAAATAAGAAACCCTAATGAAATCACTATCCGGCGCAAAGAACGGCAACCACACCCGGTAATCGCCATGAATGCTTTCTGGCGTTGTTTCGATCCGTAAGCCCGGTAAATCGGCAAGTATCTCCGGATGGCTCAACGCATAAATAGCCAGTGGCATCGCCGACCACTGCGAGTCGCCCAAGGACAATCGCAATAAAATGCTTCTACTGATGCCGTCTTTGTCCAAATCGACATTGGCGTGCCCCAGGACTGCATGTTTGGCATAGTCCGGCAAGGGCAGCGTTTCCACCATCTTGTTATCGTTTTGTTCGATAATTACCGGCAGTACGACCTGTCCATAATTGGCTAGAGCACGGCTTAAGTGCGCGTCCAACTCAGGATGTTGCCGATCCGCTTCGGAAAAAATAAAATCCAGCCCAATTGCCTTGGGTTTTGCCGGTGCTAGCGTCTCCAGTAGGCGAGCGTGAATATCTCTTGACCAAGGCCAGCGCCCCAGTTTTTGCAGGCTTTTTTGATCGACTTCGATAATGACAATATCTTTTGAAGCCGGTGTAGCCAGCAGCTTTAGTTGGGCATCATAAATCCACCGATCAAAGCGCCACAGTGCATCCGTATAGCTTAAGCCGACTGTAAATAGTATCAGCAGCAAGACGATCAATGATTTTTCGAAGCGGCAAGTCGCCATGGAATTTACTGTGAAAGTGGAAATACTAGGAAAAGTATACTAGTTGCAACCGCAAACAGTTAATGTAAAACAAGGCTTTCCGCTGTTAATGGCCTGACAGCAGGGCGCAAATTGTCTTGAACCCGCAACCCGCCACTATCAACGCTTGTTAGCTTTTAGCAGCGCTTTCAATCGATATAAAGCGTCCAATGCTTGCCGAGGACTTAAATGATCGGGATCGAGTTCTTCCAGCAGCACGACCGCCGGATGGCATTCCTGACTGGTGAATAAATCAAACTGGTTGATTTCGCTATGATTTTGCAGCTCGATATAGGCGGTGTTTTCCAGTTGGGCCAACTTGTTTTTGGCGTTGGCAATCACACTCTGCGGCACGCCGGCCGGTGCCGCCACTTGTAAACCGTAGCTTTGACTGGCCGGACCGTCTTTCACGGCATGTAAAAATACGATCTTGTCGCCGTGTTCCATCGCGTCCAAATGGATGTTATGGATATTGCCTTGTTCTTCGGCCAACGTGGTTAATTCGAAATAATGGGTCGCGAATAGCGTGAATGCCTGAGTGTGGCGAGCCAAATAATCGGCGCAAGCCCAAGCCAACGATAAGCCGTCGAAGGTGCTGGTACCGCGGCCGATTTCATCCATCAATATCAAGCTGTTGCTGGTGGCGTTATGCAGAATATTGGCGGTTTCCGACATTTCCACCATAAAAGTCGAGCGGCCGCTGGCCAAATCGTCGGAAGCACCGATGCGGGTGAATATCTTGTCTATCGGTCCGCAGCGCAGTGCTTGCGCCGGCACATAACAGCCGATGTGAGCCATCAGCACAATCAATGCCGCTTGGCGCATATAAGTCGATTTACCGCCCATGTTCGGACCGGTGATCACCAGCATCCGCCGCTCTGTTGAGAAATTAAGATCGTTGGCGACGAAGGGAATACTGGATAGCGTTTCCACCACCAGATGCCGGCCGGCGATAATGTCGATGCCCGGCTGTTGGTCCAATATCGGTTGGGACAAGTTTAAGGTTTCGGCACGTTCGGCAAAATTGACCAGCACATCCAGTTCGGCCAAGGCATTGGCGCACTGCTGCAGATCGAGTAACGCATTGCCTAGCGTTTCCAGCAACTGATCGTATAAGGCTTTCTCGAAGGACAGGGATTTTTCGCGGGCACTTAGCACCTTGTCTTCAAAAGATTTAAGCTCCGGCGTGATGTAGCGCTCCGCACCTTTCAGCGTTTGTTTGCGGGTGTAATGCACCGGGACTTTGTCGGCTTGGGCATTGGAAATCTCGATGTAATAACCGTGCACTCGGTTGTAATTGACCTTGAGTGTAGCGATACCTGTAGCCGCTCGTTCGCGCAGTTCCATATCGATCAGAAACTGGTCGGCGTTTTGACTGAGATTACGCAACTCGTCCAACTCAGGATGATAACCGGGGGCAATCACACCGCCGTCGCGAATCAGCACCGGCGGATTGTCTATGATGGCGCGTTGCAACAGGGCCAGTAATTGCGGTTGTTCGCGCAATTGCGTTCGCAGGCTTTCCAGATGCGGATTGTCGCTATCGGCCAGTTGGTTTTGCAGTTGCGGCAAAACCGCCAAGGTCTGTCGCAATACCAGTAAATCACGTGGTCGCGCTGACTTCAAAGCAATCCGAGAGCTAATCCGTTCTATATCGCCCACCTGACGCAGGCTGGCTTGTAGATCTTCATGTAAATGATTCAGCAACAGGCTGGCGATGCAGGCGTAACGGCCATTGACAACGGCATGATCGCGTAGCGGTCGGTGTATCCAACGCCGTAGGCAACGGCTGCCCATCGCGGTGGCGGTTTTGTCCAACACCCCCAACAAGGTGTATTGCATTTGGCCGCTGGGATGGCTGTCCAGCTCCAGATTACGGCGGCTGGCGGCGTCCAAGCTAATGCTGTCGTCGCTGTTCTCGACGCGGATGCCTTGAATATGGGGCAGGGCGCTTTGCTGGGTATCGCGGATGTATTGCAACAAACAACCTGCCGCGCAAATGGCCGACGGTAAATGTTCGCAGCCGTAGCCTTTTAAATCGTGGCTGTTGAACTGCTTTAAAATCAATAGCCGACAACTATCCAAGTCAAAATGCCAGGGCGGCCGTTTGCATAAGCCCCGGCGTTCCTTGATGGCCGACGGCAGTTTAATATCCTCGCTATACAACAATTCAGCCGGGTTCAAGCGCTCGATCTCGCTAAGTAGCTGGGTTTCGCTGTCCAATTGCTGTAGTGTAAATTTCCCGCTGCCTAAGTCCAGGCAAGCCAGCCCGAAGAACTTGTCGAATACGGCTAAAGCCACCAGCAGGTTGTCCTTGCGATCCTCCAACAACGCTTCGTCGGTGACAGTGCCTGGCGTGACGATGCGCACCACCTTGCGTTCTACTGGACCTTTGGATTTGGCCGGGTCGCCGATCTGCTCACAGATTGCAATCGATTCGCCTTGTTTAAGCAGGCGGGCGATGTAGTTTTCCGCTGCATGATAAGGAATGCCGGCCATAGGGATGGGTTGGCCGCCGGACTGCCCGCGAGCGGTCAGCGTAATATCCAATAACTGCGCGGCCTTTTTCGCATCATCGAAAAACAGCTCGTAGAAATCTCCCATTCGGTAAAACAACAGCGTGTCAGGCTGGCCGGATTTGATGCGCATATATTGTTGCATCATCGGGGTGTGCTGTGTTTTGTTGCCTTGCCTGCTGTCTTGTTTTGTTTGGATATTCATTCGTAAGCTAATGAAATAACAGATAATATGTCTATGTTGTGAGCCGGGTTCACTCCAGCTACACTTTTCAAAACTTCCCTGCACTTTGCTGTTTAGTATAGGTTTTAGTATAGGTTTTTTCGAGTTATA